>VTLG01001257.1_pt1 | contig 15170 bp, 25 predicted proteins | sample 4694571 | NCBI WGS metagenome assembly VTLG01 (sample SAMN12604809, study PRJNA352737) | marine metagenome | biome: ENVO:00000447; feature: ENVO:00000209|ENVO:00000569|ENVO:01000036; material: ENVO:00002151; isolation source: viral sequences binned using virsorter ...
TTACGCAGCCATCTGCACCATTCCCATACGGACTAGCCGCAGAACCACCTGATCCGCCACCGCCACCAGGCCAACCTCCTGCACCTGGATTTGAACCGTTGTGGGCTGCACCGCCACCTCCGTTTATGCCATAACCCTTACCACCATCTTGAACACCACCTGGGCCAGTGCCTAACATATCAATACAGTTTGGAATCGCGGCGGGAGAAATATAAAAGACTGAAGCTTCTGGCGATTGTTGTCTGCCTTCTGCCCCTGTCATAATAATTCCAAAAGTTCCATAAGTTGTACCTTTACCGTCTGACGTATAAAAACCTCCGTTTTTACCAAAACCACCGCCTGCACCACCTGGACGACCATAACCGCCAGATCCAGTGGGATAGTTACCACCACTGTATGACCCTGGATTTCCTCGACCAAATATACATGCTACACCACCGCCTCCAGAATAGTTTCCTTGAGAGTCTCCTCCTTGGTAGTTAACAGTGCCACCTGATCCCGTTCCACCCGCTTTTTGAGAAGAATTTGTACTAGCTCCTGTACCGCCTGTAGCAGAAATAAGAGATCCAAAAGAAGAAGTTCCTCCTGTTGCGCCATTCTGACCGCCTGCACCAACGGTAACTATATGACTTGATCCTCCTGTAACGGTAAAAGTTCCAAGAGCAAAGCCACCCCCTGCACCCCCTGAGTATGAAGTTTGGGTTCCCCCTGCACCTCCCGCACCGAAACAGCGAACTCTGATGCTTGTAGTTGCAGTAGGTACTACAAAAGTATAAGCCCCTGCACCTCCAAATGTCATAAGTTGTCCTGTGCCAAAAGTCCCCGTAGCCCAGTTATTTGTGGTTGGAGCTAATGTTGTTCCTCCACTAGCGCCACCGCCACCACTTGATATTACCGTTCTAGACATTTTTAACCCCCTTCATACCCCATTACTTGAACAACAGCGGTTTGTGTTGTTCCTCGATTGTGAACTAAAATTCTATCGCCATTACTAAGAACAATTCCTGTTCTTTCATATTGACTCATCGCTAAATTTTCTTCTAAAATACCATCCGTGCCTAAAACGCCTATTCTTGTTTTTGTAGCTGTTACAGTTCCAGAATTAGATGCAATCGTAGCAGAACCTGATGTTGCGGAATAATCACTAGGGCTGTAGAAGGTTGCAGCAGCAGTCCAAGATATTAAGTCAGTTGAATAAAACACTTCTTCGGTAGTGTTAGAATCAAAATCTGAAACCACTAGAACCCAAAGACTTGTACCGATTCGCATAGATCTAAAATTTAGACTAGCATCATTCATATTAAAACTATTCAAAGTAAGACTGAAGTTTGAGTCGTAGGTTACATAATCATCACTTGTTCCAAAAGCGCCACCAACTCGCTGACCTGCTCCTATATCAAGAATACCATCTCTTGTTAGTGTTAAAAGCATTGCTGCTGTACCGTTTCTTAAAGCACAATAGTGTTTGCCATCACTAGGATTATACTCAAAATAAAGTACAATACCGCCATCTCGTTGGACTAACCCACTGGTGATTCGATAAACAGCGTTATAACTTTCATTTATTGAGCGTTGTGCTGCGTTAGATATACTAGAATGGTCCCAATTGGTATCAGTCATAGTACAAAAACCAACATATTCATTAGATGAACCATGAGGATCTATACAAATCACTCTTCGTTGAGGTTTAAGATAAGCATATTGATAAGTAGTAGTTGGTGTTGATGCGCTACTACCATTTGTTACTCTATAATAAACATGGCTGCTGCTACCGACAGTGTCACTTTCAAAGGCATTTCCGTTATATTTAAAAGCTGCTTGCATATCTCCACTACCTATACCTACAACCCAATGCACTTTTTTACCGACTGCGGGGCCACCTGCACTTGTAAGAGGATAAGGATCAATAGCAATGCCTCCTGCACCGCGAGTAAAGGTTAAACTATGTGTGGAACTTGCAGAAGCTGTTCTGTTGAAAATAATTTTATAATATTCATCTTCTGTAGTAGGTGTGGGAAAAGCTTTTACCGTGACATTATTAGATTCATTTGGATCTTGAATAACAATATCTCCACCTGTGTCTATTTGTTCTGCCGTATAAACATCATAAGTGGCTCTTGATTGACCTGTATTGGTAGCAGCATCGGAGTTATTATAAACAGTATAAGTGGTGCTACCAGAATTTGAATAAAATTCAAAAACCCTCAAATCTTGCGCTGCTGAAACATTTCTATACTGAACTCTTCCAACGTAAGCCATAGCACCTGAGTCTGTAAATCCAGTGTTTGTAACACTGTACCTAAGATAGGTTGGGTCATAAGTTTCTGAAGCAACAGTTAAAGTTTCTGTTACGGCATTGGAAGTTGTATCAAGTCTTAAATCAATATTTGTGTCCGAAGAAGCAAACATAGTTACACTAACTGATGCTTCTGCCCCGCTACCATTTGTATATAATATACTGGTTCCCCCAGGTGCTATCGCTGCTTTTCCTAAACGACCATTAGCCATATTCTTATCCTCTCATAAAATACACAAAACCAGTAGACGCTCCACTGGACGGTGCATCTGACCAAGTGGGGGCAGCGCCATTACCACGAGATGTTAATAACTGACCCGTTGTACCATAATTAGCACCACCGATCCCTAGCTGTCCAGAAGAAGCTACTCTAAACCTTTCTGACCCTGATGTTTCAAACGAAACAGTATCCGCAGCAGGGAATCTAATTGCTGTGTTGGTGTCCCCTGTGTGAATAATTTTATCGGCAATACTCACATCGCCTGTGACATCTAGCTGAGAAACTCCACCATCTGCTATAAAATCACCTAAGTCTCTTGCTCTAGTCATTGTTAAGTCCTTGTAACATATTCAATAAAAACAACACCTGCGCCACCCTGACCTTGTATATAAGTTCTACTATAATTTGTATCGTAACCAAAACGACCGCCGCCGCCTCCACCAAGACCGCCACAGCCACCACCGCCGCCACCGCCACCAAAAAGACCACCATCTGTACCGCCACCTGACTCATACCAATAACCTACTCCACCGCAGCCACCGCCGCCTACTCCCGCAGCTATAGTGCTACTCATAGCAAATTGATAACCAGAGCCACTGTTATGCAGCATTCTACCAGACCCTACTCCCCACTCTTTAATAAAATCAAAACCAATAATTCCATCAGGTTTACCTACTGAAGCAACGCCACCATAAGCACAAAGACCGTAATTGTTTTGGCTTGCGTAAAAACTTCCTTTACCAGGGCCACCAGACCCCCCACCTGCGCCAAAAGTATAGTTTTGAGTTGTTGAATCTATTCCTGAGGAAGCACCGTTGCCCCCAACCCCTGCGCCTCCTCCATATATACTAGAAGAACCCGTATCTGCTTGGTTTTGACAATTTCCACCATTGTAAGCTGTTCCAGTTAAATTAACAGCCCCGCCGCCGCCACCCATTCGAGAGGCTCCGCTTTGCCAACTACCAGTGGAACTACCCCCAGAACCACCTGTATAATTATAAGTTCCTCCACTAGCCGTGCCACCAGACGAGCCTGAACTACTTGAAACTCCTGATCCGCCGTTTGCTGTAAGTGTGCTACTTCCATCAGTAAAAACAGAGTTTCCACCACTACCACCGCTTGAGGTTGACGCAGTTCCAACAGTTATATTGCAGTTAGTACCAGTGCTTAATGTTATTAACTTCATGGAATACCCGCCTGCACCTGCACCCCCTTTATTAGAGTTGCTTGAATTAGCGTTTCCACCTGCACCAATAACGTGAACGTAAGCTGTTCCATTATAGGGAGGAGTCCAAGAACTATCTGTGCTTAGAATAGTATAGACGGGTAAGAAAACTGAACCACCACCGCCAAAAAAAGAACTTGTTGTACCCATTTTATTTCACCTTTACGAGAACGCCCATCCAATGCTTGAATCTACATAACGCAAGTATAACACAAGATATGCCGTATCTACAGTAAGATCACTTGCACTACCCATAATGTTACTTCCGTTCCTAGCTATTATATTATTCGTGTTACCCGCTACTTCTGAAAACCTAACCTCATCGCCTACAGTGGGGGAACTTGGAAGAGTCAGAGTAATTCCTGAACCATTAACATAATAATGATTATCTTTTGAAGCTGTAGTATTTCCTGTAACTACATTTGTTGTAAAACTTACGTTTATCGTAGACCAACTTATTGCTCCACTAGCTCCACCAGAGGTCAAAACCTGTCCAGATGTACCGTAGGTTGCACCACCAATACCAATCTGTCCCGCAGGCCCAACTCTCAAACGCTCTGATCCTGCTGTCTCAAAGCTTACTGTATCAGCAGCAGGAAATCTTATCATAGTATTGTCATCACCCTCATGGATGATTTTATCTTCTATAGTTATACCTGTCGCGTTAACACGAAGTCTTTCGTTACCGTCTGTTTCTACAGTAAACGTGTCAACCGCAGGAAAACGTATTGCAGTGTTTGTATCGCCACTGTGAACAATCTTATCTGCAATCGTTACATCGCCGCTGAACGTACTTGTTGTACCAGTAAGATCACCTGTGAGCGTTCCGCCTGTAAGCTGTAGGTATCGAGCATCTGATTGGGACTGCGTATAAACATTTGCTATCGTCTGTGTCCCATATGCAACAACATCAAGGGTATCCCCAACTGTTGCGCCAGAAGCAAGGACTATCGATGTTCCATTTGTAGCAGTAAAGTCTGCTGCTGAAAGCTTCGCTCCGTTTAAAAATACTTCTACAAAGCCCACCGTATATGAGACTGAAAAGGTTGTTTGGTTTGCTGTTGCAGTAAAGACGCTAGTAGTAAAAGTTGTAGGCTGTAAGTCTGCGGCTATCGCTGTGATAAACACAATAGCATCGCCAGATAAATTTATCGCATTACCACTGTTGCTACTTTCAGAGACAACCCTAGTGAGAGTTGTCCCTGAAGCAGTAAAAACACCTGAACCTAGCTCAAAGTTACTTGTACCATCTTCTATACAGTATCTAACAGTGTCTCCATTGACTACACCTGCTGCGGTAAAAGACTGAAAACCGTCAACCGCTGAACCCAAAGTGATTGTGCCAGTACCCTGAGTGGCGGTTGTCATCTTGGCACGATTGACCAGTTTTACCATAGCGGCACTCCAAACTTAATTGTTAAGCAATACGAATGATTGCGTTACTTGCGTCAGGTGTTGGGAACACAATCTGAAAGTCTCCAGAAGTTGATGACTTATTAGAGCCAAAATCAAGAACAACAACACTTGCATCATTAGAAGCAGAGTCATTGTAAATCAGTGCACCACGAGCCGTGATCGTTGCAGATGTAAACGTAATGTCTGCAAAGTCAGTCAACGCTGTAGTTCCTGATGTTGTTGGTGTTACGTTTGTAAGAGTCCCACCACCCGCAGAATATGTACCAGAGTTTCCTACTTCGTTAGATGTAGTGTACGCTGTAGTCGCTGCGTTGAAAGAAGCGTTGTTATCATACAAAGCTAGTTTGAAGGTATTACCACTTGAGTTGGTAAAGTTGTGTGTTGCAGTCATCAATTCTTTCTTGAATGATGTGCACATAAAGTTGCCGCTAAATGCCATTTTACAATCTCCTTATAAGCTCGGCTAGTTCAGGATGACCTGCGTCTTTGAGAGCATTATACACAGTTGTACGGTCACTGTGAATAGCCTGCCTCATATAGTAAGCCACCAATTTCTCCAGATGCTTAGAGAAGGCATGCGCCTGATCCCTGATTGCTGGATGCGCTGAATCCGATACAGCTATAATCTTTTGCACACACTGCTCGGACAATTCGTCAGGAGTTAAACCCCTGTTATCAGTTGTATTTACTTGAACTAAAGATTCATCTTTAGGAACGCTTACATCTATCTTAAACATTACAATTCTATCCTTGGCTCGCCATCACGATAGCTATCTCTTTTCAACCTGCCATCTCCTAATACCGCAAGTCTTTGCATAGCTTCGTCAAATTTTTCTTTGTACATCGCAAGCACATCTTGCTCACCCTTCATAAACATATACGCATTTACTAGACTTCCGTAAAGCAATGCTTGCTCTGCATTATCACCTAGCCAAGATGTACTCGCTGTAATAATGGAGGGTGGATCATAGTAATAATGTAACTGAACCAAATAGTTAGTATCAGGTGTGGGCGCTACAATAAAATTACCTGGGGAGTTAGTAGAAGTAAAATCCCCATCAAACTCTGAATAATACTTTGGAATACCCGTAGTTGTCTGATTTGGGTACGCTTCACGCATAAAATTAACGTCTTTCTCGATTAGAAAGTTGTAGTTGTTACTAGAATCAACTACGGCAAAAGAAAAAGGAGCAAGAAAATCATTAGGTCTCGCTATATATGGATGCGAAGCAGTTACGTTTGCAGTGGCATTTTTCCTAAGTTCTGGAATCATTACAGTGCGATGTATTAATTCTTCCGTTTGCCGTACAAACGTAGGTATCTCTGCAACGAAAGTCGTTTCGTTGTTTTCTGTAAAATCTTGTATCGACTGTACTAACTCAGTGTAATTCATCTACTTATCCGTTTCTGGTAAACGCGCCACCACGACCTGCTGCGCCCATACCACGACATTTACCACCCATGCCCATCTTAGTGATCTTACCACCAGAAGCTTTTTCTTTAGGGATAAGCAGTTGATCTGCTTCTTCAGGTGGCGTTAAATCTACAATATCAGGACGCTTTTGTGGTCGTAGAGACTTTTTAACAGCACCTGATTTGCGTTTCTCACTAAATGGTCTTGGTTCTGGCTTTATTACCTTCTTTTTCTTTTTAGGTAAGTCTTTTAAGGTCTTCTTGGGGCTAGGTACTGCCATAGCTTAATCCTCATTATAAAGGTTATCAAATACTCTATTTACGTCCAGTGTATAGTCTAAATCACTTTTTGAATAGTGTATATGTTGTGAAGGTTTAAAATCAGGTGCACCTTGTCCAGTCTCAAACCAAGCAGGGTGTGTTACTCTCACACGATTATTGGGGAGCGCAACAATATTACCTGTCCACTCTCCTGCGTCTAGTAGCTGCATAACATGACTTTGTTTATGTTGTGCAGGGTCGTCAGCTATCTCGCTTTCTGCGTAGTCGACGGTGAACAAATACTTTGCAGGAAACATGTTGCCGTCTATTTTAGCTAACCAAGGACAAGGAGTTGCTCTGTCAAGAACGTACACAGCGTGTGTATGAGAGGAACAGTCCCAAGGCTGTGCGTCATGCACCGCCATAGGTTCGGGCCACTCCTCAAATGGCTCGTCTGCAACTAACGCAGTTATAGGCATCCTAGCCCACATTGCACCGCCATGTACATTCTCATCGCCTTCCTCATCTGCTTCGCAGCCTGTAAAGATAACTTGAAAACTCAAGCATCTGTTTGGCATCGTTGTTACCGCTATTGCCATCGCATGAAGGAACTCTCCATGGTAGGCTTGGTGGTTATGCGTATATTCACGACGAACCCAACATTTAAAATGCGGTATATTACTTTGTAAATAAGGCATTACCTACGTGTCTTGCCGCCCTTAGCCATGGTTTTCTTCTTCATACCACCGCCATATCTTTTCTTGACTGCGCCACCTTTAGCCATGGTTTTCTTTTTCATTCTGCCGCCGCCCATTTTTTTAGCAGCGCCACCTCTTTTCATTTTACCTACGCCATCAGCAGCAAAGAATGGAACGCTCTTTCCGTTCTTCTTTACCATCTTTAGTTTGTCCCCTGTTCGTTTTTTAACGACTTTGCTACCTTTCTTCATAGCGACAGGTTTCTTCATTGCACCGCCTCTAGCGTAACCTTTTTTCTTCATAGCCATTTTTGATCTCCTTTAGACTATAGTTATGTTACCCACCATACTACCGTGGTTTGTGCATTGATACACCAAAGATGTATCGGAGGGTTCATGAGGCACAATAAATTGTGTCAATCCCGTTGTTGAATTATAGTTTTCTGTAACGCCTGTTGTAAAGTCTGAGCCACCCGCAGATGTTCTTATTTTTAAAGGATGGCTTCCTACATTAGCCGTATTGTCTATAAGGTAAGTATGACCCTTGTAGAAAGTAAAGTTTGGATTGTCTCCAGACGTAGCACCAGGGCCAGTAAAGGTATATGCGGACGAACCATTTGTACCTGCTGTATACTTAGTAACAGGGCCAGTTGTCTCGTCATTGAGTCGAATCCACACTCCTCCGTGCGCGAAATACAGTCCTCCAGTCGCATGCACATGCGCCACAGCGCCATGGTATGTGGAGGCACTTGGTAGATCACTTAAAGCTGCGTAATAAAAAACAATCTTGTTCGCACCAGAGCTGACGTTTAGTAATCCACTTGAATCAATTATGTCTGTAAGAGTTGTACCGTTACCAAGAGCAGCATACACCTCGTTAAAGTTATCATTGATTTTATCCGCACCTGCACGAAGCGTGTCTCCTGTTCCGTCATTTGCAGATGAACCAATACCTACTGTTTGCTTTGCCATCTTTTATTCCTCGTCAAATGTCTGTGATGTTGAGTCTAATGTAACTGATGTGCTGTCAAATCTATCTGCAACTGATACCGTTGCTGAACCAACAGCACCTGTGGCTGACACACCAGTAATTAGATTTGCATCTGTTTCTGATATGGAGACACTAACCCTACCTACAGAGCCTGTAGCAATAACAGCAGGATTACCCACTGGGTCAAAACCAACTATAGCCCTACTAGCTAGTAGAGCAGTATCAGGTCTAGGGTTGCGTAGGGATTGGGGATCATTTATTTTTATTCTGCCAAGAAAATTTTGAGGTTGATCGGGATCAACAATATCCCTTCCAACAAGAAAACCTGTTTTAACACCGTTTCTATACTCGGGTACAAGATCTTTTAAAGGATACCTAAATCCCGTCCTGTCACAAAAACCAAAAGCATGTTTACCTTTTGCGTAACTCATTAGCCACCCATAAACGTATCAAAGGGAACAAATTTAATTGATGCCGTTTCTTCATCTTCACCTGCTGCAAGCTGAAACTGAAACTCATATTCTTGCTTCAATGGTGCTGCCCTTGCGGCTACTTCTGGTTTTTTCATAGCTATGTAATAAGCTAACCCAGAAACTAACGCAGGTACAAAGCGCGGTGGCACAGATGTAACCGTAGATCCTATACCAGAGGAAAGACCATCTATACCTTTTAGCCTATAATAAAAAAGCGTATAGGTTGTTGTACCATCTGGCACAGGCCACAGAGTTATTTTCGTTTCTGTTGGGAGCCTTTGGACGTAGATCTGGGTCGGCCTACCTTGCGTTTCTTTGTTGGTTTGTTGGGCGTAGGTTGCGACACTGATCCTTTGGAGGGCGGTGTCGACTTGATTTGTACCTGTGCCTGTGCGGATTTGGTGTTCGATGATGTCAATCGTGTCCGCAGGTAGCGTATAAGTCGCAGTACCTGCCGAAATGGATATAGTATTAGATTCAATGGTGAAGAGATTAAGCCCACGGTTTTGCCACTCCAATGTTAAAATGTTAAGGCTCCTACGAGCCGTTTTAAGATCATAGCCTGAACGCATTTCAAGACCTGCCCGTTCATAAGCTTCTTCAAACAATTCTGGTAGATCTGGTGTTACTACTGCCATGATAATTTCCTATGTAACTACACTTCTGTGTCGCTTGGTTTTCTTTGCAATTTTCTTAGGTTGAGCCACATACTGCTTACCTGAAGCCTTGCCTCTTCTCTTTGCTCTTGAGGTAGCTGCATACTCACTACTGCTAAGAGACTTAATAGCCGAAGAAGGTAAATACCGTTCACCAGTAGCATTAGGCCCTTGCGTAGACGGTTTGCCACTCTTGGTTCTCCACTTCTGCTTAGTCCATGCTTTAAGACTTTTTTGCGACTTTTTTAGCGCCATGTTGTTTCCTCAAGCTCTCCTTGGCTTTCTTTGCTATTCTTGCTTGCTCCGTTTTTCCAGACACTTTGCTTCTTTGTTCCATCACCGTTAGTATCTGTATCTTACGAGCGTAAGGTTTATTTATCCTTTTTACCTTTGCTGCCGTTGCCCTTGCATCTGCGGGTGTGGCATATTTTATTCTTACTGTATCCTTCGGGTTCTCGTCAGTATATAACCTGCGTCCAGAACCTTTTGGTTTCTTACCTGTTCCTACTCTTGGGTCTTTTCGCTTTGCCATTCCCTATTATGCCTTTCAAGGTTTTAGCTTGTTTTGCATGTGTTTTTGAAGCCTTGCTTAAACCCTTAACAACTTTGTTTAATTTTCTTTTACTAGATGCTTTCATCAATTCTTATAGCCACCTCCTGCTTTCTTATAGGCAGAAGCAAGCATTTGTGCCTTTCTAGCAGACCATTGTCCAGGCGCTCCACCTTTTCCACCTGCTTTTATTCTATTAAATAATCGTTTACGCATTCCTGGTTTGGTATAATTACCTGCTTCATTCACGCGACTTTTAGATTTCTTTTTCTTTTTAGTCTTGCCGCCTTTACCCATACGAATTATTTCGAGGTCTCTTGCGTCATCCCCTGTTGAATCAAATCCTGCTTTTTCTTCCATTCTGTTACCTCTTAATTGACTAGGCATTTGAGCACGAGAGATAGCCATCTAGCACTTCCACCTTTTTCTAGCTTGCCGTAAACGTGAGTTTGGATTTTTAGCTGCTTTAGGAAACTTCTTCATCTGTCCTGCTGATCTTGCACAGAAAGACTTGCGCCTCTTAGCTGCTTTGCTTCCTGGCTTTACTTTGCCAGTAACAGCGGTTTTTAACTTAGATCCTGGATTTTTTCTGCGATAGGCCGCAACACCTGCCTTAGTCATTCCCGCCCCTTTTTTTGTGGGGCGGAAATTCTTTTTGTTGCGTTTAGGCATCTCAGCCTTTTTTCTATCAGCCATGACCTTATCAGTTATAAAAAACTGTCATTGCAGTAATGTTTGTAAACACTGAAACGTTAATATCACTGACACGAACACCATCAGAAGGAATGTTTACTGAATGCAAATCAGAAGCTTTAAAATCTAAGTCGATAACCGTAGCACCGCCATTACCGTCTGTAATAGTCAGGCGTGGTGATCCAGATGTTGTAAGCACCTGAATCTGCCGTATCCTAGCAGGGCCGACAGCAAGTGACCCTGTGCCAGTAACACGTTTTGATTGTACATCTGAACGCATACTTTATTCCTTTTTGTTTGCTGATTTAACACTTTTTTTAGGAGCCTTGCCGCCTACCCACGCCTCGTTAATATCGGGAGTGGATGGATCATCAGCTTTTAACGTTCCGTCGGACTTTCTAGCGCGAACTTTAGCAGCCCCTATCGGACTGCCGTCTGGAGATAATCCGCGAGCTGCTAACTCTTCTTCGCTTGGTGGTAAAAATCTACTCATGCATCACCTATGAAGATGCAATAGTTCCACCAGTATCGGAACGTTTAAAGTTAGTACCATCAGAAAATGCTAGAATAGGAGCACCTGCTGCTCCATTTGAAACGAATATAACTGTGCCTGCACCTGCGGTTGCAGCAGATGGTGCTGTAGCCACGGTGAATGTTGGAACTTTTATGTCGCCTATAAAACCCGCAGTAGATGTCACTGGGCCTGAAAATGTAGTTGATGCCATATTAATACCCCTTGCACAAGGTTTAGCCTAGCAGTCTGTGCAACGTCAGGTGGGGCGGAATCCTGTCTGCAAGGCTTATGTTACCCCAAACGCAGAATAACATACTTTTTTAAAAAAGAAAGGGCTGCGTTTAGCAGCCCCCTCAAAAGATTGTTTCAGGTTATGCACCTGGAGATCCATACATTCCTAATGGATCTGATACACCGAAAGAATAACGCTCTCTAGCTTTGTAGCGAACATTACCTGTATCGAAGTCTCCGTCCATAGATGTCTGCATAGCAGTACGCACGAAGTGCTTCATACCATTTGGAACATCTGTAGTTAGGAAGAACGCATCGTTATCAGTTAAATAATGATTTACGCGGTAACCTTCTGGTATGGAGCCATTAGTATTTAGTGCGTTGATATCATTATCGGCTGTTCCGACACGAAGATCTGTCTGCAACAAACGAGTCGCAACAAACATCAATGAAGGCGGAACGATCAACTTACGAGGACGTGCTGCAATCAATAGGCCACGCTCGTCAGTGAACGCAGCAATATCAATAACTGCTTGCTCTAAAGATGTTTCGTTCAGATCTGCTGCAACCGCAGGTTCGTTTGCGTTTGTGCCACCTTCAACAGTTGGGTGGTTAGTTGCAAACAAGAAGACACCATCACCTGATGTGAATGTGTCAAAACCTGTGTTAAGCAAAGATGCCGCCTTAACCTGCTTTGTATATGCCATAGCTCTAGCAAGAGCTTTAGTATAACGAGCAGATAGTGAATCATACAGATTATCTTCCATCGCTTCTTCAGTGATAGAAAATCCCATTGCAACCGTTTCGTGGTTGTAACGAGCTGTAAATGATTCTTGTGCATTGTCGTAAGATATTGATGCACCTTCAGCTTTCACTGGAGCTGCGCCAAATCCTGACAACTTCACTTCTTCTTCAAAACTACGATCTGAGTTTTCGGTTTCATAGATCTCTGCATGCTCGCCTTCGTACTTTTCGTACTCTAGACCGAACAGAGCGTTAAGACCTGGTAGTAGCTCTTTAAGGAGCTGTGCGCGTGATATAGCCATCGTCTAACCTCCTTATAAGCCAACATTATTTGTCATTTGGTGAGCACCAGGATTGAACTTAACAAGAACATCTGGAAATGCATCACTTGGATCTGACACGTGAGCAACGATGCGGAATGCTGCCGCAGCCGTTTTTACAGTTGCATCCAATGCTGACGTAGAGTTACCCGTTGAGGTATTACCTGTTGAGGTAGTCTGCGCTGCCGCAAAGAATGTGTTTGTGCCAATGATTGTTTGAGCACCTGTATTATCAAGCTGCGCTTGAAACAATACATTTGGATCATCAATCACATAGGCTTTAATAGCACCACCATTGGCTGTGCCAGATGGATAATATTGAGCCTGCACTGTTTGGCCTGAAGAGTTAACGTATTCACAACCAACGAAAACGCCTATTGCGCCAACGCCCGAAGTGCCTGAGATGCTGTTGGAGGTTAGGTCTGAACCTGTACCTGTAGCCAACGCAATGAACCCATCTGCCCCGATTATAACAGCTTGACCATAAAATAGATTTGTAGCTTCGCCTGCGGGATCGATGAGAAATTGGTTCGTAGAACCTGCATACGGCATTCCGTCAGATCGTCTGATCGGACGTAGACCGTAGGGAGCTGCTGTAGTAGCCATGTCTCATACTCCTAAAAGTTTAAAATTACGACAAGCTACCCTTTCGAGTCACTTGCCAAACGAAGATCGTGTGCTTCGCTCTGGATTTAGAACGGGCATACGAGGGTCTGAGTTACGCAAGTAGCTGTTATCCACAGCATCCATTTGGCTTTCAGCTTGTTGGAGCTGTGCATCACGTCTAGCCTGCACATTTTCGGCAGCATTCTGACATAGCAGTAATCCACCGACCTCAATATTGTCTGTAAATCGAGAATCGATATCAGACACAACTTGAAGGTTTGGATGATCCTCTTTCCGAACAGGTGTCCATCCCTCACGAAATCTGGAAGAAACATTCGTATTATCACTCTGTCCAAGTGTTGATGTGCGAATCCAGCGGTATTCAATACCTTCTCTGGGTTCGGGGACAGGTAACATCGAAGGTCTCGTCCATGACACCTTGCGTTTAGACTCTTCACGAGTCTGTGTGTTGCGTGAGTTTCGGTTCGTCATTGGTTCATATCCTTCATTAATTGCGCCGCATATTGTTCATTTGACAGACCAAGCCTCTTGGCGAGAGAGACTTGCGTTGAGGTCAGTTGCACTTTGCGTGGTTTTTTGCCACTTCTAGCAGCAGGGGCAACCACGTTGCCAGTCTGACGTTGGGGTGCGGATTCCTCAATAATAGGCCCATCATCAAACTTATCTGGGAAGACACGGCGAACCGCGTCGTCAATCTTACTATAGTACTCTTCTGTGTCTGGCGCAACACCACTTTTAATAAGTTTTTCATGAACGCCAAATGCATACCCTGTCATTTCGGGGTCATTTTGAAACCAAGTATTCTTTTCTGCCCACTTCATACCCATCTCACTGGGCCTCGGAGGCTCTATATTTTCTTGCTCATACAGAGGCTCAGGCTCTGGTTCAGGTCTAGGTCTTGGCTTGTAATTATCATACCTAGATTTCTCTACCTGCAACTCAGATAATTTTGCTTGTGCTTCTATAAGAGCATCTGGATCTCCAGACTCATACGCAGTTTTATAAGCAATTTTGGCTTTATCGATCTCTGCTGTCACACGACCTTTAGCCTGATTAACAAGAACACCTTCGCCTTCTTCTAATGTTTTGCGTAACTGTTCGTTCTCTTCCTGCATTTGTTCTGCATATCGCAATGCTTCATCTTGAAGTCTCGCCGCTTCTTCTTTACGACGACGTTCTTCATGAAACTCAAACTTTAACTGTTTGATACGTTTCTGAACACCTTCACTGTATTTCTCAACCTCATCATCGCTTGGAACTTGCGGTTCAGCATCTTCGGCACGGCGAGGTTTACCTTTGTCTTCTTCAGGTGTGTCGTCGACAACTTCTATTTCAAAACCATCATCTTCTTGTTCTGTTTCAGCTTTTGCAGACTCAATAGCTTCTGCTACTGTTTCTTCTTCAAACTCTGTTTGTTGTTCAGCTACTTGGTTCATATCCTTGTGTACCCCCTTGGATCTTCTACTACTGCCTCAACAGTATCGTCGTTAATGAGTCTAAACTCTTTCCCATGTATCTTAAATCGAGTGCCCGAATAGGAACGGAAGATAACAAAGTCACCTTCTTTACAGTACGGGCCATGGGGAAACTTATCTTTGTCTGCATAGGCATCTGGGCCTAGCTTCATAGCAAAACCGATAATCGAAGCTGTTTCTTCTGCGGCCTTCAAGCCGTCGGGCATAAATACGCCACCTTCGGTTTTATCGCTTACTTCTGGTACACCAATTAGGATTTTGTATCCTTGTGGTTGTGGTAATTTAGAGGCTACCTTCTCTTCTGTTTCTTTATTTCCTGTATACATTTTACTACCTTGCAGTGATTTAAAGGTTCACAGTCACCTTGC
>VTLG01008218.1_pt1 | contig 15168 bp, 12 predicted proteins | sample 4694571 | NCBI WGS metagenome assembly VTLG01 (sample SAMN12604809, study PRJNA352737) | marine metagenome | biome: ENVO:00000447; feature: ENVO:00000209|ENVO:00000569|ENVO:01000036; material: ENVO:00002151; isolation source: viral sequences binned using virsorter ...
TCTTTTAAATTTAGCAGGTAGAGCAATTACAGGTGTTCCTTTACTAGGTACAGCCGCAAATTTAATAGGTAAAGCATTACCTGAAAGAGATCCAAGACAAAATGTATTAGATGAATTTTATACTACAGGAGCAGGTGCACAATACCTAGATCCAAGTAGTCCAAATTATTACTTTACTCAAATTGAAAATGGAGATATAATAATAACTTCACCTTTATATTACAATTCTCCTACAGATACTAATATTATAATTCAAAATCCAGACCTTGGAGGAGAAGACCCGTGTGAACTATTAGGTGGTTGTTTAGATCCAAATGCAGAGAATTTTAATGATAATAGTCAATATGATAATGGAACTTGTGTGTTTGGAGGATGCACAAATCCTTTAGCAGACAATTACAATGATGAAACTAATTTAGTTTCTTCAAATGACCCTCAATATAATGGTATGGTACCTAATTATGATGATGGTAGTTGTCAATTTGGATCATATTGTCCTGTAGATATTAATGAAAATGGAGTTCCTTTTGAAGATTTTATATGTGTTGATACAGGAAATGTTAGTGGGTTTACATATGCTTCTTTATGTGATTTTTCAGGAAATGATCCTGTATTTAATAATCAAACATATCTTTCATCTACAAATCAAGGTTATGTTACTCCTATAGATGTAACCGTATCTTTCCCTCAATTTAGTGCTGCAGGAGAACCTTTATGGAATATAATAAATGCAGTATGTGAAGAAAGTGCAATGTATGGTTGTACATTTAATGCAAATGCTATAACAACTGACCCAAATACAGGAGTTGATTTATCTAGTTATCATAGTCATCAAGATATAAATGGAGATGGTGCCTATTTAGCACATAATTATGATCCAAATGCTACTGATTCTGCTACTGCAGATAATGAACCTAGTAAAAGATGTATATTTAGTTTTTGCCCTGATACTGATGCTTATAATTGGAATCCAAATCGACCTGATGGAACTGGTAATTGGATTGTTAACCATGATATTGGTGAATTTGATTTATGTGAATATGAAGGATGTGCAGATTCAGGTTATGGTCCAATAGGAAACCAAACACAAGATATGTTACCTAATGGAATGTATTTTTATTCTTCAGAAAATGATGGTTGTCAAGTACCTACAACACCAACAGTAGGAAATAGTTTACATTCTACAGGAGATTTAAGTACCTCAAATTTTGAATGTTGTGCTAAAGTAGGATGTATGGATGATGGAGATCTTAACGATATATGGTGGGAACAATATAACTATGATCAAATGTTACCCGATACCCAACCAGATTATCCTTTTAATGTTCCTAATTTTGAAGGAGCACTTAATTATGACCCAGAAGCAACTGTTCAAACTATGTGGGGTACTCCTGGAGCATGTGAATATCCTACAGGATGTACATATCCAGAAGCCGCTAATTGGGATCCAGATGCTGTTCTTGATGATGGTAGTTGTAGTGTAGAATGTAAGTATATAGAAGCAGAACAATGTAACCCTCCACCTCCAGCCTTTGGAAAGCCATACAAAAATGCTTATGACTTTAGATATGGTTGTGTAACTATTGATGATGAAACACCATATCTTAATCAAGAATTTTTAGGAATAGGAAATATATATTCTCAAGCAGAAGAATTAGAATTTGGGTATTCCGTACCTTATCTTCACCATATAGAGGGGCCAGCACAAGAACAAGGTTTTGGATTTTTTGGAACTCCTGGAGATTATAATGGACAAATTATAACTGAACCAAATACAGGATTTATGTATATGTGGGGAGCAGGAGAAAGCGCTTGGGTTTATAATGGTGTTATGGCATCTGGAGATGCTTGTTACAATGATCCTTATAACCCTGTAGTAGGACTCATTCCAGGAGGTTCTGACATAGTAATAGATTGTGTACTTTATAATTCTAGTACATCTCCACAAGTTTTAAGTGGTAATGAAATGGTACAACATACAGGAGTAGGTACTGGTGATAAACCAAAACCAGCTCAAATTATAGGAAAACAATATGTAGTATATAGAATTACAAAAATAGAACCTAGATTACCAGTAGCTGAAGTAGAAAATTATCAAAGTTATAGTTGTGATATGAAACCTCCTAATAAACCTGTTAATACTTCATTAAAACCTATAGATGAAAATACTTCAATTGATGAAGTTAATACAAGTAGAAAATTAAGAACTTCTTTAATAGAAAATATTTTAGGTTATTCTGAAAAAGATAAAGTAGAAGACTTAATTAGAGAAACTATAGCTAAAATTAAAAGAAAAAAATAAAATAAGTTATGTTAAAAAAAGAATTTAAAAAAAAAGATGTAGAAAGAGCCCGTAATTTAATTATGGGTAATAGTGGAGCTTCATCTGAAACTCAAATAGGTTATAAGAAAAAAAGAATAGAATATAAAGAAGGTGACATTTGGACTGAAAATAAAAAAACATGGACTATTAAAAATGGTATAAAACAAACTATTTCTAAATTAGATTCAATTAGAAAAGAAGTATTTATGCCTTTAAGTTGTCCTGAATGTAATAAAGTAATGAAGAAAAAATTAGATAAACCTAATTATAAAATTCATAAAAAGTGTTATGATTGTGTTATTAATTTTGAAGGTAAACTAAAACATACTCCAGGTAAATATGAAAAGTATATAAAAGAATTAAAATTAAAAAATAATCTTACTTCATTAGATCAAATGGAAAATTTTTTGTTAGATGCTTTAAATGAATCTAATAGTAGTTACATTTCAGAACATGGAAAAGTTGAAAGATGGATAGGAGGATTAGACAAAACAAAATGGACAAAAGATATTAAAAAATATACTAAAAAAACTAGAGAAAAATTAGAAAAAGAATTAAATGAATCAGAAAAATCTAAAGACTCTACTAAATAAACTCATAAATGAGTATACAGGTACTGGAGATATGGCCTCTACGGGGGCAACCTCTGACGATGGTAATAATATAACCTCTCCTAGACCTTACTATTCTGATGCTAAAGAAAAAGAAGAATACATGAAAAAAAATGTATATGGAGGTGAAGGAGGACATTATAGAAACAATGTAGAACCTGTTAACTATAATAATTTATATAAACCAGGAATGTTTGAAGAAGAAAGTGAAGAAGAAATTGAAGAAGACGCTTATGGCCATGCTACTTTAACTACTCAAGGTCAAAAAGCATTAAGAGGTCCTGGAGTATGGCAAGAAGATGAAAAAGAATTATATGAACAAGAAACAGGAGCCCCAGCAGGTGGAGGAGGAACAAACATATATGCTAAACAATTACAAGATATAGATAGTGAAATTCAAGGTTTACAAGGACAAATAAATGATAAAAATCTTGATAAATTTGATGTTCAAATAGCTCAGGCACAAGGCCAATTAGCAGCTGCTTCAGCTGATTCTACAAGAGCATTAGCTGATTTAGATTCTCAAATAGTAACATTAAATCAAGATGAAGAAGAAAAATCAGGAGAATATATTGTATTAAATTTAAAATACAGAGATTTAATGAAAAAATCTTATTTTGATTTAACTGATGAAGATAAAGAAAATAAAAGAAAATGGTGGAAAACATTAAGTTCTTTAAAAAAAGAAATAGATGGAATAGATGATAAAAGGCAACAATTAATCCAAAAGAAAAACCAAACAAAAACTGGAGGAGGAGGAATAGGTAGTACAATAATAAATCTAAGAAAACAAAAAGCAGACATGGCAAAACAATTTAGACAACAAAAACAACAAGTAGCAGAAAGTCTATATAAATCTTATGTAAAAGATAGAAAAAATAAATTCTTAAAAGAATATATGGATGTCTATAAAAAGAAAGCTTTATTAGAAGGTGCTATGACAAAATTTTTTAATTTATTTGATGAAGGTAAAACAGATGAAGAAGTTCTTAGGCTTTATGCTGAACAAGGAGTAGTTGTTCCAGAACCTTTTGTAAAAAAAGCAAGAGATAAATATAAAAAACTTCAACATGAAAAATTAGATTTAGATGAACTAGAACAAGAAACAAAAGAATTTAAAAAAGTTTCAATGATGGAAGAAGAACCTGTTGAAGAAAAACAAATATCATCTAGAATTTTTAAAGAAAACATTGAAGAAGCAGAAATAACTAGTAGATATCCTATACCCCCAGAAATTAGAGCTGCTTTAGTAGATGACCTTAAAATGGATCCTTTAATCCGTTTTGTAAAAAATTTAAAAGCAATAAATTCTATTCCACCATCTTATAGAGTATTTTTATTAAATAATCAATACTTTGATATAATTTATGAAGAATATTCATTAATGGTTAAAATAGGAATAGATGAATATTGGTTAGGAGATATAGGTGATAAAAATTATGCTGTTAAACATATAAATAAATTATTAACTAAACCCTACATAAAAATACAAGGTGATGAAGAAACTTCTCCTGAAGGAGGAGCAGGTGATTTATTAGGAGGTGGATTACCACCACTTCCTCCTCCACCAGAGGATGAACCTGAAACACCACCTGAAGAACCTGAAGCATAATGGAATATAAACAAAAATTTGGAGAATTATATAAAGATGCTAAGAATAAATTTAATATTCAACAAGCACCTAATCTTATTCTAAGACAAGATAAAAAAAACGCAGAACTCGTGTTTGGTCGCACAGCACATTATAATCCAGAAGAAAAAACTATTGTTATATTTATAACAAATAGACATCCTAAAGATATACTTAGATCTTTTTGCCATGAATTAATACATCATGTTCAAAATGAAAGAGGTGATTTAAAAATAAGTGGTGACTTATCCCCCACTTATGCCCAAGATAATGATCATATGAGAAACATGGAAAAAGAAGCATATTTAGAAGGAAATTTATTATTAAGAGATCACGAAGATCAATTTAAAACCTAAAAAAAAACGTTATGGGAGTGTTAAATAAATTATTCTCCGGAGGAGCTAGTAAACTAGTAGAATCGGTAGGCGGTGTGTTAGATAATGTAATAACCACTAAAGATGAAAAATTAGAAGCAAAAAGAAAATTAAAAGAATTAATCCTAAGTCATGAAGCTGAAATGGAACGTAATATAACTGACCGTTGGCAAGCTGATATGAATAGTGATTCTTGGTTAAGTAAAAATGTAAGACCATTAGTTCTTATATTTCTTGTCGTCTGTACAATGCTTATGATATTTATTGATGCAGGAACAATTAAGTTTACTGTTGAAGAAAAATGGACAGATTTACTTCAACTTGTATTAATCACAGTGATCGGTGCTTATTTTGGTGGTAGATCATTTGAAAAAAGAAAAAAATGAAAAAATTTAATTACAAAAAATGGCTAACTGAAAATAAATATGGCCAAGCTAATATAAATTATAAACCTTTAAATGAGCAGTTATCAGCAGCTAGTCCAGATTTTCTAAGTTCAGAATGTTTTGTGTGTCAAACACAATCAGCAGCTGGTGTTTTAGATCCTCAGGATTGGATGTTAGTAGGTACTAGTGTTAATTTTACTTTTGATGTTGTAACTCCAGATCCTGGCGGTATGGGTTTAGGCGGACCTGTTTCAGCTGATGGTCCTTATTGTATGGGTACAAGTTGGAACGGTTTAAATACAGTTGGATCATTAGAACTTGAAGACTTATTTACTTATCCAGAACCTGAAACTCTTAATACAATATATGCAAATACTGGTTGTCAAGTATCAGCAAGTGCTTTTTTAGGAATGGATTTTACGGGATCAGAAGCAACAGGTTCATCAACATATTATGGATGCTCAGTGTGTCCTGAAGGAGCAGTTAATGATTTGGCTGGTACTGATGGTGGTGGTCTTGGTTCAATTGATTTAAGTGGGGAACCGAATTGTTTTCCTGTTATATCCTTTGATATACCTAATTCAGAGATTACAAATAATAATAGTAGCGACACGGATTACTACTGGTTAACTATTAATAATGAATATATAGGCTCTGATCCAGAAATACTTGCATATGATTATTTAAAAGCTAATGATTCTATAGCCTGTTCAGGTAGTGGAGAAGTAGAAAGTGGAGGAAACAATGAAGAAAATTATCAACCTTTTTGTTGTGATATAAATGCTATGAACTTTGGACAAATGGCAAATGGAGAATCTTATGGAATGAATCCAGGAGAACCAGAACAATATCTTATGCAAAACGGACCTCAAGGTGATATGTGTGATAATAGTATATGTCAAGGAAATGTTAATGAACCAGCAGAACCTGAAGGTCAAGCAATTCCTCAACCTATAGCAACTTTAGATAAAGATAAAGTTAAAAAACAAAGAAAATCTAGATTACCAAGAAATAGAAAAGAAAAATTAAAAGAAGCTAAAGAACTTCTAAAAAAAATAAAAGAACAATTAACAAAACCTGTTAATGTAGGAGCTTGTAGTTTTCTTGATCAAGTAAGTGAAGATATGGCAGCAGAATTTTGTGCAAGATGTAATGGTTCAAGTTTGGACCCAAACACAGTATTTCACGGTCAAAATACTTTACCTATGGATATTTATTCTAATTCAACTAATAAAATGCTTACAAAAACATTTGGTACATTTCCACCTGGTGGATTTAGTCAATTTATAAATGCTGACGGTACTGTTACAATGCCTTCATCACAAAGTGATACTGGAGAATATATACCTAGTCAAACTACTAGTATGCCTCTTTATTTAACTCAAGAAATGTGTACTTGTTGTGAAAAAACAGATCCTAATTTACCTAAAAGAGGTACTTCAGGAAGTGTAAGATCTAGATTACCAAGAAATATAAAAAGAAGATAATGAAAAAAATCATTTGTAATATAGTATGCATACTAACTTTTAACAAAGTTTGTCTAAAGTGGTGTGATACAAAATGTTGTAAATAACATATAGTTCGATTCATAGCCGAACGATTAAAACAAAATTTTGAAGAGCTGTGGCCTTATTTGGTCTATAGCTCTTTTTTTATTATATATAATAATATGGAAAATACATTAATAATAGGAGCAGGAGTCGCAGGAGTAAATGCGGCTACAAAATTAGTTGATAACAATTATAAAGGTAATATTACCATAATTGATATGGGTAATGATCCTTTTAATCGTAAACCTGAAGAAGTAATGACAGGTTTTATGGGTGCTGGTGGATGGTCAGATGGTAAATTAACTTATCATACATCTATAGGTGGTCATATGTCTAAATACTGTGGTGATGAAAAAGCTATGGAATTAATGGATCAAGTTATTGATAATTTTAGAAGATTTCATCCTAAACCTGAAGTAATTCAATGTTCTCATCCCGTAGAAGAACCGGAATTTATCAAGCCTTATTTTGGTTTGCGCCTATTCCCTGTATGGCATATAGGAACCGATTATCTACATGAAATTGGCAAGAATTGGTACACATATTTAACCGATAATGGAGTCAATTTTAGATGGAAAGAAAAAGTAACTAATATTGATTTTGATAAACAAGAAGTCTATACAGATATTTCACAATTTAATTATGATAGGCTTATTTTTGGTGTAGGTAAATCAGGAATTGATTTTGGAAAGCAATTAGCTGAAAAATATGAATTACCAACAGAACCAAAACCAGTACAAATAGGAGTTAGATTTGAAGCCCCACAAAAACATTTTCAAAAATTAATTGATATATCATATGATTTTAAATTATATAGAAAATTAGATAATGTAAGTTTAAGATCATTTTGTACAAATAATAATGCTGCTTATGTTGCTGTAGAAGATACCTATGGTAATCATTCTTATAATGGCCATGCTAAAAAAGATGAAGCATACAGAAATGATATGACTAATTTTGGTATTTTAATGGAAATTAGAGGTATAGATAAACCATTTGATTGGTCAAGAGAAGCAGTTAAAAAATTACAAGTAGGAGAAACTGGTACATATTACTCACCTAGTAATAGAATACCTTCAAAAACATCAGAAGGTAATTTAGTTAGATGTGTTGTAGTAGAAAATACAGAACCTTTATTTGATGCCTTAGGAGAACATGCTAACCACATAATAGATTTTATTAGGGATATGACAAAAGTATTCCCAACATTAAAAGATGATTGGGGTATTTATATGCCTGAAGTAAAATATTTATCACCTGAACCTTTAGTAAATTACGAAGATTTAAGTCTTACTAGGTTTCCTAATGTTTATTTCGTAGGTGATGCATTATCAGCACGAGGTATAACAGTATCAGGAGCACAAGGTACTTATGTAGCTGAAAGTATATTAGAAAATAAAGAATATCCTGAATTTATAGAAACAGCAAATTTTTAATTATGAAAGATTTTGGAGACATAGAAATAGAAGGTTTTAAAAGAACTGGTGGTAAAAAGAAATATAGAACTAGAACTTTAACTAAAATTGAAGAAGATGGTTCTAAAACTACTATTTCTACTTTAGAAATAAATGGAGAAAATAAATTACACAATTGGGAAGGTCCTGCTTTAATAAATGAATCAAAAAAGAAAAAAGAATATTATTTAAATGGTATTCAATATGATTTTGAAATGTGGAAAGAAATTAAAAAATCAGGAGAAGGACTACCTTGGTATAAACAATCAGGAATGAAAGGAGCAAGACATTAAAATATGAAAATAGGTTTATGTGGAACAATGAGTGTAGGAAAAACTACACTAGTAAATGCGTTAAAAAAAGAATCTGAATTTAAGGATTATACTTTTAGAACAGAAAGAAGTAAACACTTAAGTTCAATGGGTATACCTTTAAATACAGACAGTACCTTAAAAGGTCAATTAGTATTTGCCTCTGAAAGAGCAGCTGAATTAATGCAAGAAAATATAATTACAGATAGAACTATTATTGATGTTATGGCATTTTGTGAATTATCTAAATCAATGAGTATTGCTGAAAAACGAAATATAAATGGAGTTTTATGGCATCTTATAAGTGAATATGACATTATATTTCATATAGATGATTTATCTGTACCTATTGAAGATAATGGAGTTAGAGAAACAAATAAAGACTATAGATTAGCTATTCATGAAAAAATATCTTCTATATTAGGGATGCATAGATATATGCCTGGTAAAGTTGTCACAATATCAGGAACTACAAAAGAAAGAATTAGCAAAATAAAAGATACTTTAAATATGTATAATAAATAATATGGCTAATCCTAATATAAAACAAATAATAAAACAAGAATACTTAAAGTGTGCTAAAGACCCTGTATACTTTATGAAAAAATATTGTATGATTCAACATCCTACAAGAGGTCGTATTCAATTTAATTTATTTACTTTTCAAGAAAAAGTTTTAAACCTATTAAATCAAAATGAAAGAAATATTATACTTAAATCTAGACAATTAGGTATATCTACTCTTTCAGCAGGTATGTCTTTATGGTATATGTTATTCCAAAAAGATATAAATGTATTAGTAATAGCAACTAAACAAGATACTGCTAAAAACTTAGTAACAAAGGTAAAATTTATGTATGAAAATTTACCATCTTGGCTTAAGCTTGGTTTTGAAGAAAATAATAAATTAGCTCTTCGACTTAAAAATGGTTCTCAAATCAAAGCAGTATCAGCAGCAAGTGATGCTGGTAGATCAGAAGCCATTTCTTTACTAATAATTGATGAAGCAGCTTTTATTGAAGAAAATAGAATAGAAGAAATTTGGGCATCATCACAACAAACACTATCAACAGGAGGTAGAGCAATTGTACTATCTACACCTAATGGTACTGGAAACTTTTTTCATAGAATGTGGGTTAAAGCAGAAACAGGAGAAAATGGATTTTTACCTATTAGATTACCTTGGACAGTACATCCAGAAAGAGATGAAGCTTGGAGAAGTCAACAAGAAGATGAATTAGGCCATAGAATGGCTTCACAAGAATGTGATTGTGATTTTACAACTTCAGGTAATACTGTATTTAGTCCTGAATTATTAAACCATTATGAAACTACTAGTATATGTGATCCTGTAGAAAGAAGAGGGATAGATGGCAGTTTTCATGTTTGGGAATACCCAGATTATAATAGAAATTATATGGTTGTAGCTGATGTAGCAAGAGGAGATAGTAAAGATTATTCTGCTTTTCATATCATTGATATAAAAGAAAGCAAACAAATAGCAGAATTTAAAGCCCAAATAGGTACTAAAGAATATGGACATATGTTAGTAGCTGTAGCTACAGAATACAATAATGCATTATTAGTTATAGAAAATGCAAATATAGGATGGAATACAATACAAATAGTAATAGATAAAGGTTATAAAAATTTATACTATTCTCCTAAAGGAGATGCAGCAACAAATGCAGATGCATTTTTAGCTAAAGGACATGATATAATAGATACTACTAAAATGGTTCCTGGTTTTACTATGTCTTTAAAAACAAGACCTTTAGTAATAGGAAAGTTAGATGCTTATTTAAGAGAAAAATCTATTATTCTTCAAGGAAAAAGAACAATGGAAGAAATGCGTACTTTTATATGGAAAAATGGTAGAGCAGAAGCACAAACAGGATATAATGATGATTTAGTTATGTCTTTAGCAACAGCATGTTATGTAAGAGATACAGCACTTAAATTTGCTCAACAAGGATTAGACTTAACAAATGCAGCATTAAATAATTGGAGTAGAAGTACTCCTGCTATTTATACTAGCAGACCTGATAAAAAACAAGCAGGTTGGACACAAGATTTAGGCCAATATGGCCAACAGGATTTGACTTGGCTTATTGATTAATATGTATTAGAAACAACAGATATGGCAGATACTAGTTTATTTTCAAGATTACAAAGACTTTTTTCAAGTGATGTTATTATCCGTAACGTAGGGGGAAAAAGACTCAAAGTAATGGATACAGGCAGGATTCAAAAATATGGAAACCTAGCTACAAATTCACTTTATGATAGATTTACACGTTTACATAAACCTGTAGGTTCTTCTTTACAATATAATCCAACTCTTAATTATCAATCAATGAGATTACAGCTTTATAGTGATTATGAAGCTATGGATTATGACCCAATAATTGCTGCTGCCCTTGATATAATTTCAGATGAAACAACATCAAGAAATGAATATGGTGAAACTTTAAATATTAATTCTTCTGATGAAAATATAAGAAAAGTTCTTCATAATTTATTTTATGATGTTTTAAATATAGAATTTAATCTCCCTACATGGGTTAGAAATATGTGTAAATATGGAGACATGTATTTAAAATTAGAAGTATCTGAAAAATTTGGTGTTTACAATTGTATTCCTTTATCTGTTTATGAAGTAGTAAGAGAAGAAGGAACAGATCCTGAAAATCCTTCTTATGTTAAATTTACATTAGACCCTAATGGATTAGCTTCGGGAGCTACTAATACTATTAGAAGAGATCAATTTACGTTAGAAAACTATGAAGTTGCTCATTTTAGATTATTAACTGATTCAAATTATCTTCCATATGGTAGATCTTATTTAGAACCCTCTCGTAAAGTATTTAAACAATTAATGTTAATGGAGGATGCTATGTTAATTCATAGAATAATGAGAGCACCAGAAAAAAGGGTATTTTATATAAACATTGGTAATACTGATCCTGATAAAGTAGAACAGTTTATGGCTGATACTGCTAATAAAATGAAAAAAACACCTTACATAGATCAAAATACAGGTGATTATAATCTTAAATATAATATGCAAAATATTACTGAAGATTTCTTTATTCCTATTAGAGGTAATGATGCATCAACAAGAATAGACACTACTAAAGGTTTAGATTATGATGGTACTACTGATATCGAATATTTAAAAGCTAAAATGATGGCTGCTCTTAAAATACCTAAACCATTTTTAGGTTATGAAGAAGGAGTAGAAGGAAAATCTACATTAGCAGGTATGGATATTCGATTTGCACGAACTGTAGAAAGAGTACAAAGAATTATAGAATCAGAATTAACTAAAATAGCATTAGTTCATTTATATGCACAAGGATTTACTGATGAACAATTAGTAGATTTTTCTTTAGAATTAACAGTACCTTCTATTGTTTATGAGCAAGAAAAAGTTGAATTATTTACAGCAAAAACAGCAGTAGCACAACAAATGGTAGATAATAAACTTTTTAGTAAAGATTGGGTTTATGATAACATATATGGTTTATCTCCTGATGAGTATAATGATGAAAAAGAAGCAATACTAGATGATGCTATGCAAAAATTTAGAATTTCTCAGTTAGAAAATGAAGGTAATGATCCTGTAGAATCAGGAATATCTTATGGTACTCCTCATGATTTAGCTTCTTTATATGGTAATAAAAGAGATAAAGCAGTAGGCCCTGCTCAAGTACCAACAGGGTATGATGAAAAAGATCCAGGCAGACCTATAGAAAAACCACAGAATTATGGTTCTGATAAAGGAAACTTTAGTAGAGATCCTTTAGGTAAAAAAGGATTAGAAGTAGAACCTGCAGAAAGACCAACAAATACTAATAGAGTTTCTACTCTTGAAGCAGCAAATATTAAAAAATCTTTACAAAAAATTAGAAATAAAAAACAAATTCTTAAAGAAGAAGAAGAAGATGGACTTTTATCTGAAAAAAACATCAAGCCTCAAGAATAGTATTATATTTATATACAGATAAATTGCAATTTAATAATGAAAGTAAAACACTCTAAGTATAAAAATACTGGGATTTTATTTGAACTACTTACTCGCCAAATAACTTCCGATACCATATCGGGGACTTCGAGTAAATCCTTAGATTTTCTTAAAAAACACTTTAACACAAAATCTGAATTGTTAAAGGAGTACAAAATATATCATACACTTGTTACTCAAAAATATAAAAAAGAAAATCAAGCAACAATATTAATAGAAGAATTAGTTAAAGCTCATAATAATTTAAATAAAAGTCAATTAAGAAGAGAAAAATATAATTTAATTAAAGAAATTAAAGATACATATAATGTAAATAATTTTTTTAAAGCAAAAATAAATGATTATAAAATATTAGCTTCAGTTTTTAATTTACTTGAAAATAAAAAAGCATCTCCTACTTCTATTGTTAGTTCAAAAACTACTATTGTAGAACATATATTAGAAATCCCAACAAAATCTAAAAATAATACTCTTTTAGAAAACTATAAAAAACAGGATAAAAGTACTAAATTACTTACTTATAAAATTATGCTAGAAAAATTCAACAGTAAGTATAATAATTTAGCTGAGAATCAAAAATTATTATTAAAAGAATATGTTAATAATGTTACTAATAGTCCTTCACTTAAACTTTATATAAACGAAGAAATTAAAAGAGTAAAAAAATTAATTTCATCTTATACAAAAAAAGTTACTGATAAAGCAGTAGTTATTAAATTAAATGAAACAAAAGATTTAATAAAACCTCTTTGTAAAAAATCATCTGTACATGATGATAATGTTTCTAATTTGTTAAATTATTATGAACTTGTAAATGAATTAAAAACAATCCATGGCTAAAAAATTTAACATACACGAGTGGCAAGCTAAACAAAGATTATCTGAACAAGATGATTTTACTCCAGATTTAGAGGATGATGACTTAAAAAGATCTAAAGTCCAACAAATGATGGCTAAAGAAAAGCCAAAAACTCCTCAAGAAGTTCCCTCAGGAACATTAAATAAAGCTGTAAAAGATTTAGCAGAAATGTATTCATATGGTGAAATATTAGATGCATTAAAAGTATTTTATACTGACAATGATGAACTACCCTTTGCTGAAATGGCAAAAAAACATGCTAAAGAATTTAGAGATTTTTTAGATAATGACGATGAAGGATTCCCTTTTGGAGACCCTTTAGCTGATTTTCCAGAATTAGAAGAAAATAATATGACAGGAGGTGGAGCTTCATTTAATGCAGGAGCAGGTGAAGGGTATGCTACTCCAAACGCATTCGCAAAAAAAAGTAATTGGAAAAGAAAGAATGAAAAATACGAAGAATAAATGGCTCGTTTTGATGTATATAAATGGAGAAGTGAACAATATCAAAAAGACTATTTAGAAAATCAGATATTAGAACAATTAATTCGAGAAACTTTAAATATTCCTAAAGATCAACCCTTAAATGAAGGTAAACTCGGAGATTTTTTTCAAACACTAAAAGATAAAATAAAAAATACTAAAGCCTTTGGAGGTCTTATAGCTATGGCTGGTAAAGCTAAAGATGCTTCTAAAGCTATTGCTTTTGGTTTTAGATTAAAAAGTTTAGGAATTCTACCTAAAAATGAAGAACAAGCTCAAATCTTAAAAGATACCCTTGAAGGTAATAAAACAAATTTAAAAGAAGTTACTGAAAAAGAATACCAACAAACAGTAAACAAAGCAATTGAAGAAGATGAAAAATTATTTAATTGGTGGAATGATACTTGGGTTGGTTCATCTTTAAGAAATTTCTTTATATTTGCAACTATATTTAATATTACAGCTAGTGATATAGCAACTACTGCTTCAATAATTAATCCTGATTTAAATATAAAAACACAAGTAGGAATAACTCATGCTAATGCAGGAACTATTGATGCTATGTTAGATGATGCTGGATTTGATGATCCTAATCAAAGGGCTGATATTATGTCAGGTACTGGTAATGTAACTATAAAAAATGCATATAGTCATGGAGGTGATATAAAAATTGCTATAGATGATGATGGGGGAGTAGATGTAGAAGGAGGAGACGATCCTGATTTAGGAGCATTAGCAACAGATTCTGATTTAGTTGATAGTTTTAAACAACAAGGAGGAAAAATATCTATAGACAATAACCAAACAATAAATTTTAATTTATTTGATTTAGGTTCTAGTAATTTAACAGATAGTGGAAAAAAAGAACTACAAGACCAAAACGATGTTATTATTAATTTTTTATTAAATGGTCAAAGCTATTCAGAAACAATAACAGGACATGCAAGTAATACAGGTGCTAATTCAATGTTTGATAATGGTACTGGAGAAGCAGATAAACTTCCAACAAACAGAGCAACAAATACAGGAGAATTTATTTTAAATGACCTTAAAGTAGAATTAGATGATGAAGGTGTAAAATATTCATCAACAGAAAATACTATAACTTTAGAAGATGGAACTACTTATACTCAAAATATAAATAATAACTCAGACTTTGA
>VTLG01009951.1_pt1 | contig 15168 bp, 14 predicted proteins | sample 4694571 | NCBI WGS metagenome assembly VTLG01 (sample SAMN12604809, study PRJNA352737) | marine metagenome | biome: ENVO:00000447; feature: ENVO:00000209|ENVO:00000569|ENVO:01000036; material: ENVO:00002151; isolation source: viral sequences binned using virsorter ...
GCCATTTTTTATCTTTTCCAATGTATTTACCGGCTTGTCCTTCTAGGATATCCCAATTAGTAACAGCAGGATAGTAACTAAAACAATTCCATAACTGTAACTCATCCAGTCTACGCCTAGGAACGTCTTCTGGTTTAAAACCTCTTTGAATGAACGCAGATATCGGGAGACGATAGTAGACAGCTCCATTTTCCATAATGCAATGAAATAAGATCGACTTACCTGTAATAGATGATAAGCCAAAGATAATACAATCTTCAACTTCACCATGATGACTTTTAAGATCATAAAGATACTCTCTTTTGATTTGCGCGTACTCTACTGGTATGTTTGCGTTTAGATAAGCCATAGTTATTCATAAATATCACCCCAAGAATCTCCTACTTCATAGTCGACCTTGTTAGGAACTTTTAGACTAACAGCATTTTCCATAATATCAATTATTCTTTTTGCCTCTTCTTGATTTTTAACAGAAATATCTAACTCATCGTGAATTTGTATATGCGGAATAATACCTTCCTTATATAAATCTAACATAGCTTTCTTTGTCATATCAGCTGCAGATCCTTGTATTAATTTATTAAGTGCTTTGTATGTAAACGCTCTACGTATATGTTCTTGCCTGTAAAGTGATGTAGCCTCACCAAAATCCATGGGTTTATGCATGCCAAAAGCTTTTGGTTCCCATTTATTAAATCTACATCTACGTCCTAATAATGTTCCAATAGATCCGGACTTTGATGCATAATTTTGAGTAGAACCCATCAGCTCTTTTACAAAAGGCACACTCTCATGGTATTGATTAAACAGATCCTCTGCTTCTTGTTTTGTTCCTAACCCTAATTCTGCTTGTAGTTTTGCCTTACCCATACCGTAGAAAAGACCTAAATTAATTGTCTTAGCTTGTGTTCTAGATATCTCAGCCATGTCAGCTACAGTTTGATGGAAATCTACATTGCCTTCATTAAATTTTTTTACAATCTCTACAACTGAATTATCATTACACATGGGTTCGGTGCTAGCTGCATAGTGCACGACGAGTCTTGGTTCTTGTTGACTGTAATCAAAACAACCCCACTTACATCCTTGTTCTGGTAAAAAAAGAGAACGAATCATAGGACCTAGATCTTTATTTCTTGCAGGAATCTGTTGTAAGTTTGGATTAGAATAACTAAACCTACCAGTAACAGTGCCACCTTGATCAGATCTTATAGGGTTTATATCTGCATGTATTCTACCTCTATGTTGATGTTTTAATATTGTATCTATAAAAGTTGTGTGTGCCTTGTTTATTTCCCTAGCCTTTGCTATACTTTGAACTACAGGATTACTATGTGTGGAAAGGAAGTTTTTTGTAAATGAAGGTGACTGCGTTTTCTCGGTTTTGGCGTATTCTAAAGAAAGCTTATCGAATACTTTGGCTATCGATCTTGCTGCCCATATTTGAACATCTATTCCTGTTTGCTTTTTTACTTCTAATAGGATTGCTTCTTCCTGTGATAGTAACTCTTTCTTCAATTTATGAGCACGTTCTACATCGACACGAACGCCTTTAAATTTCATTTCTATTAAACACGGGAACAGTTGTGATTCTAAATCAAATATCTCTACAAGGTTTTGTACTTGTATCTCTGCAGATAATCTTTTAAATAAATCTAACGTAAGCACAGCATCTTGCTCTGCATAATTACCTACATACATTGCAGGTAATTTATATAATTCAGATTTAGGATCTATGCCCCATGACTCTGCAGCGTCTTTTAAAGTTTTCTCATCTTTTGTTTTTCCAAGATAATCATATGATATACTATTCAAAGTATACCAAAGTCTATTTTCATCAATTAAAGAAGCCATTAACATAGTATCCATGATGTGACCGTTGATTGGTATACCGTATGCTCTAATCCAACATACATCATACATTGCATTGTGAAATATTTTGTAAGAGTCTGTTGCACAAACTTTCTTAAACCATTCTAAAACAAGTCTTCTATCTAAATTACCACCACCTTCGTGTGCAATGGGATAATATCCTTTCCATCCTTCAACAGCTACAGCTATACCTACAATCTCTCCTCTGCCTTGTATGGCACCAGATCCTCTAGCTCTTAAATCAGGGTCCTTTGTTTCTAAGTCAATAGCAATGTACTTCGCATCTGATAAATCAGGAAACTCTTCTGGACAATCCCATTCAGTTTGAACTGTAAACATTATTTCTTTTTTGTATCTTTTAACTTTAGTATTTCTAATTCACAATAATGAATTATCTTCTCTAGATCTTCTATCTTATTTTTAAATAAATATCTACATACATATTTCACAACACATCCCTGAAAGAATGAGAGATTGTTTTTAGAAATAAACTCGTACGGCTGAATGTGAAAATTCTTGTAGTGACTCCCTCCAACCTGCCTTGATTGTGGAAATGCTTTTTGTAGTCCATCTGGATCTGTCATATTATTGGTGCTCCTATGTTATATTGATATTCGTAATGCTGTGAGCATACAAATAAGTTTTCTTTTGCTCTTGTTACTCCTACGTACCACGTACGATGTTCTGGATCTGGGTTATCTCTAGACGAATCATAGATAATTTTCTCAGTGTCTGTAAACAAAGCTACATTGTCTGCTTCATCTCCTTTAGCTCCGTGTATCGTAGATAGTCTTATTCTAGCTGGTTTCATTAAGTCATCACCAGACTCTAATAATTTTTTTATGTATAGTTTACTTTGATATGGAAATCTTAAAGTGTCCCAGCTGCCCGCCGCTAGCAACCCGTGGTGTTCTCTCAGTCCTTCTAAATTTATTGAGTCTATATCTTTCAGTGTCTTACCACCGGCGAACCCTCTTTTTAAATGACCATCTTTTACAGTCATGTAATCCCAAAGATCTTCACAATCTTCTTTGCTAACGTAAGCACCTTGGTTCAAACGTATCCAAACTCTGTATGCACTTAGCATTTTATTTGGTAGTAGCTCCTGCGCTTTAGCTTCAAATCTATAACTCATTCTGTATAGGTGATCACGTATTGGTTCTAACATTTTATTTGTGCGAGTCAATACTAACCACTGATCTCCATGTAAAGGCAGCTCTGTAAAACGTGCGTTCATGGTTACAGATCCCTCACGATCTGTAGGTATCCATTCTTTTTCCAAACGTTGACCCATGTATGGAAAAATACTTGTAGCCAATCTATGCACAGCTCTAGGAACTCTAACTGATTGTATCTGTGGATCAAACTTACCTTCTAACTCTATAAATATTTTTGCTGAAGCCCCTTGAAAAGAATAAATTGTTTGATCATCGTCCCCTGCAATGTATGAACGAGCACATTTACTTTCTATGTAAAAGAACATGTCCCATTGCAAAGGACTTAGATCTTGGGCTTCATCGAGGAAAACACATTGTAGTGGTGGACAACGGTCTTCCTCGACAAACTTAGAAATCATATCAGAAAACTCAACCATACCTGTACCTTCTTTGTATGCAAGTAGGTCTTGATTAATTTGTTCTGTTAACCAAATATCATTCATATAATGTAATCTTAATTCCATGGCTGCATCTGCAATACTTACTTTTTTATTTCTAGCTAACTCTATGATACGCATGTGTGGATTTTGATGTTCAACATGTCCATTAACATTTAATCTTGATTCAAAAGACATGTTCCTGCAGTACGGAGAAAAGTTTTTAAAACTTCTCCATTTATCACCGTTCAATAATTGTGTCTTTGTATTAATACCACACTCCCTTGTTCCCATAGAATGCATGGTGCTAGCATATATTTTATCGTTGTTTACTCTCTTCTGTGCTACTTTCGCTGCAGTTTTAGTAAAAGATATGTATGCAATCTTATCTGGTTCAGTTCCTTGATCTAATTCTTTCTTTAGATATTTCATTAAAGTATGTGTTTTACCTGTGCCTGGTGGTCCTGGTATTATTATTCTATGCAAACGGCACCTCTTTCATTTTATCTTTTCGTGTGTTTGGTTTATCTAATTTAATTGTAGGCAGTGTAAAATACCTTACACTCTTGTTGTCTATCTTACCTGTAACTTCCGTTGCATCAAACATAACCTGCATCATTCTAGCGGTTCTTTGTTTTTGATATTTCTTTGTGTCCCAAACTTTTGTTCTTAATATATATTTCCAGAAGTCTTTAAATTTAAAATAACTTACACCATCTTCTGTGTATGCTAGTCCGCGTAATATATCTTTCCAATCTTTACCCGGTATCTTGTTTATGTAATCTCCTAGTAATTCTTTTAGTTGTACATCAATTTTTGTAGACGCTGGAGCTTCAATAGGTATTGTGTCTTTTAATAATTTATTTATTGCTTTTCTCCAGACTAATTTACCAACTGGAGGCATCGCTTGGTTTATCTGTTCTAAACATTTTAAAGAAAATCTATCTGGCTCATGTAAGTCTTGTGATTCTACTTCTACTTGTTCATCACCTATCGTTACATAATACAATGGTGGATCAGAGTCATACTTTTGTATTTCTTTTATTTCTGTTTCAGGTAAACCATCGCCCACACCAAATTCCTGCATGACACATTTTTTAGAATTACAAAATGATGCAATAGGTTCGTCTTTACATTTGTAATTGTATTCTTTACCATCAATAGATTTAATTAATGTATCTATTTCTTTTTTATCTAGTGGAGGTTTACAATACGCATCATTGTATTTAAATATTTCTATCTGCCATTTATCAGGAAATCTTTTCTTTGTGTAAACACCAAAGTTATACATGGCGTTGTTTCTTTGACCGTTAGGTATTCCCTGTTTTGCAATTGTAACCAAACATGGTGGTGCACCTTTAAGTAAGTTGTCAACTGTTTTTTCTTCTTGAATAGACAATTTAGAGAGTTGATCTTCTGTTAGTTTTACTTTACTATGCGCTTCAAAAAATTGATATATATCCATTGCTGACCCATCATCTTTAACTCCGTATCTAACAGACAATAACGCATTGTGATAAGGTAAGTTTAAGAAACTACCTGTGCCGCCTTTATTCATGTCTACTTTATTTTGTTTAGGAAATATTTCTGCGCTAGCATAACCAAGTTTAGCTGCCATGTCTTTTAACTTACTTCTAATTAATGCTGCAGGAACAAAATTATCTGTAAATAAAAATACATGTGCACCTCCAGATTTAGATCTGCACACTAATAATGGAAATTTATATTCTCTTATTTTTCTAATTAATTCTTTGTGATCAAAGCCATTGTATAAATCAATATCTATACAAGACCATTTACATTTATTTTCTTCATTTATAGGGATAATACCAAGAGCAGGATCTTTACCTGACAAATGTTCAAAAAACATTTGTTTGGTTGGCCTGTTTTTAATTATAAAAGATCTTGTTTTATGTTTACCTCTCTCATCAAACTCGTCTGTCTTTCTAGTTTGACCGTAGGCACTATATGAGCCTTCAAATATATTTATAAATTTATCTACGTCTGTCATCACCACTGTAAGTTTTGGGGGCTTGCGCCCCCAAATTAATATTAGCCTCTGTTAGAAAAACTCGAGTAGAACTTCTTCGCTCGTTCATACATCGTAGCATCTTCCAGCATTCCGACTTTTTCAACGTTGTAGCCGTACCATTGATTACCCTTACCTGTATTTAATACAGAAGATAATCTATAGATGTGGCTAAACGATGGTGGAGTATATGGACCATTTTTACCATCTAAACTAATAGACTTCATCATGGAATTCCATTTCCTACTAACTTTACCTTGTGATGAACTCATAGATATCATCGCAGTCTCAGAACCTCTATCACCTTTTATAATTACAAAGTGCTGACCAACAGTCAAAATGTAATTACCATTTTGCAATCTGTCTTTGCCATCAGGTCCTTTGGTAGTTTTGTCTAGAATATCAGATGAATCTGGATATATGTTTTCTGGTCTACCTGATCCAGTGCCATAATCAGCCCATTCTTGGTATTCTAACCTATAGTAACATGGAATTACGTGAATTCCTTTGTCACCATCATGTAACACTTTCGTAACAGTGTTTAAGAACATACCAGGTTCTGCACCTTCTACGTAATTTTGATTACGCTTTTGTGCTTCTGCTGATCCGTTCTGTAAGAGTTTAAGAATTGGTGGAGCCAGACTATCTGTCTTCACATTCTCAAAACCCATTTGTGCATCTGCCTCAAATAAACCTGCAGATGGTAGGTTTTCTTTTTTAGTAGTTACTTGTTTCTCGCTACTCATTTCTAGTTTCTCCTTGTTATTTTAGTTTGGTTACCTTCAAACGGTTTAAATAGCTCAGTCGGAACATCTTGACCGTTTTCAAGACGCTCTCTTACTAGAGCTTTTAGAGTCATAGGGTTCACGCCAATCTTTTGAACTGGCTCAAACCCTTGACCCTTTGCAAGGTCAGCATATGCTGCCGCCTTGTTATCTTCGCCACGACCAAAGGTAACGGTAATGTCATTTTTAATAACATCACCTAGACCGTTGTTACGAAGCCATGTAAAAGCTGCTCCTTGTTGATCTTTAGGAATAGTAGCGCCGTAGATTTTTTTTATTTCTACACTCTCGCCATCTTTCAGCTTTAATTTTGTTATCTGCATATCATCCATCATTGCAGGTATCTCTACAGATGAAACTACTTTTGCTTTCTCTTTTAATTTTTTAAGAGACTCTTCTGCATTTGCAATCTCATCTTCTAAATCTTTTAGTTCTAAAACTTTATCAGACAATCGTTTGGCAGAATCTATCTGTTCAACTGATTGCATTCTATCATTTTCAAAATCAATTTTTGTCATAACTTTCTTGGTTTCTTATATATAGGTTAATAATATATATGTCAACCCTTAGAATATAAGTTTATTTCAACAGGGTAGTATTTTCTTTCTTGCTTATCCCATTTTAATAAATTGTATTTTCCATTTGTAATATCTGATACTATAGAACAGGCTACACCAATTATGGCAGGATCGCCTGTAAGTAGTAAATAGTCTCTAATAGTGTATTCTTTTAATTTTTGTCTAAGTGTAGTAATGACATAATTTGGACTTAATATAATCTGTGAGTTTTCTGGTAGTAATACTCGTAAATTACCAAATTGTGTTGCTCCTATAATATTAATTTTAGGTGCACCAGCTTTAGTTCCGGGTATATCTTGTATGACATATACTATGGATTGTTTATCTGTATGTTTTAATTTTTCGTAATCTACCATAAATACTTTCTTGACATTTAATACCACATAATATATATGCTTCCAATAGAAAGTTAAAATATATTATGCATTACAAATTTAAAAGCAAGCCTTTTGCTCATCAAAATAAAGCGCTTGAGATGTCTTGGGATAAAGAAGTCTTCGCTTATTTTATGGAAATGGGTACAGGTAAATCAAAGGTATTAATTGACAATATTGCCATGCTTTATAACGCTGGTAGGATTAATGGTGCTCTAATTGTTGCACCAAAAGGTGTTTATAAAAACTGGTTTGACTCTGAAATACCAAACCATATGCCAGATTATATACAGAAAAAAATAGGTTTATGGAGAACAGATCCTAATGCAAAAGATTTAAAACCTATGTTTTCAACAGGTGCAGATCTGCATATATTAATTATGAATGTAGAGGCTTTTTCTACTAAAAAAGGCCTACAATTTGCACATAGATTTTTAAGTAGTCATGATGCTTTGATGGGTGTAGACGAGTCTACGACCATAAAAAACCCTGGTGCAAAGAGACTAAAAATATCCTATCATTACGATCGCTTACAAAATATAGAAGAATACTTACAGGATCACCTGTAACTAAATCACCATTAGATTTATTTTCACAATGTAATTTTTTAGATCCATGGTTATTAGATCAATCTTCTTATTATTCTTTTAGGACTCGATATGCTATATGTAGAAAAATACAAGTTCAGGGTAGACAAGTAGAGATTGTAGTTGGATATAGAAACTTATCTGAATTATCAGACAAGCTAAAACCTTTTTCATACAGAGTTTTAAAAGATGATTGTTTAGATTTACCAAGTAAAACATATTTAAAACGTACGATAGATTTATCAGATGAACAAAAGAAAGTTTATAAACAAATGAAACAAGAAGCACTTGCAGTTTTAAATGGCAAGATGGTTACATCTGCAACTGTTATTACACAACTTATGCGACTACATCAGATAACATGTGGTCATTTCACATCAGATGATGGCACTATTCAAGAAATAAAAAATAATCGTATTAGTCAACTTGTAGACATACTAGAAGAAGTAGAAGGTAAGGCCGTTATATGGGCTCATTATAGATATGATATAGAAAAAATTGTAGAGGCTATATCAAAAAAATACGGCAACAATGCGGTAGTTACATACTATGGAGATACAACCACAGATGAAAGAGCTGCTGCAATTAAAAAAATACAAGACAAAGATTCGCCAGTTAGATTTATAGTTGGCACACCACAAACAGGTGGTTATGGTATTACGCTTACAGGTGCATCAACTATGATATATTATTCTAATGGTTATGATCTTGAAAAGAGACAACAATCAGAGGCTAGAATAGACCGTATTGGTCAAGAAAAGCCAATGACTTACATTGATATTATGGCTGAAGATACAATCGATATGAAGATTGTAAAGTCGCTCCGTAGTAAAGTTAATATTGCTACAGAGATTATGGGTGAGGAATTAAAGGCCTGGATTTAATTCATAAATAAATTAAATAAACCAACAAGTGTAAGTATTGTAGTAAACGCGCCACCAACAATCCAATAGATTACAGTGTCTGTTTTTCTTTCTAATTTACTTAAGTCTTGATGTAGATGATCTATCTGTCTTTTAAATCCTTGAACGTATCCGTAGAGAGATACCAAATGTTCGCCAGTTGTCTTTGGTGGTTTTCCGTTAGGCATTAGATATCATCCTCTGCTGCTTGTATACCTGCAGATACTGCTGCATCAAAAGAAGACACACCTTGATCTGCTGGATCAGTATCATCCATAGCTGATTGCATTCCTTTGTTGAAAGCATCCATATCCATTCTATTACCAAATATATTTCCTATGCCTTCACTTACACTATCAAATACTTTAGGCGCAAAGAAACTTGCTAACGCTCCAACAGGTCCTCCCAATAATGCTCCTATACCTAATCTTGTTTGAGGGGATTCTCTGTAAAAATCAAGAGCTTTTTGAAAAGGATTTCTATAATCTGGAGCTTCAACAAATTCTTCTATATTTTCGTAATCATCGTCCTCTACTTCTGTATTCTGAGGTAAGATAGCCATAATACCTTGTTCAGGAAATCCTGCTCTTATATTTCCAAACTGTCTATTGCTAAGAAAATCTTGAATAGTTAGACCAGTACCAGGTATTTGTGGTACCGTCATAAATTCTTTGTATCTTTGTGCACTGTTCATTATGCTAATCCTCTATTTCGAAGCCTAATCATCTTCTCTTCTTCTGATAATAACGTCTGTTCAGTAGGTGTCAAGCCAGTCGTCATAGGTGTAGGTTGTTGCACAATAGCAGGATTTGGTTGTGGTTGTGGTGGTAATGGCACTCTAGATTGTGGTTCTGGTTGCGGTAGATAGTCTTCTAATTTAAAGTTCCATGGTTCACTAAGACGTTGTTCTTGAAAATCTTCATACATTCTAGTGATTGTTGACTCTGCTTCACTATAAAAATTTTGCCCTGTCTTTTGTTCTATTTCCATTAAAGATCTACGTATATCTTTACTAGGAAAATATGGCCTAAACTGCCCCTCTTTTATAAATCGATAATTTTTCTTTTGATTTCTATCTACAAAAACTTTACCTATTTCACTCTCAGACATACCTAAAGTTTCCGCACTGTTTATTTTATTTCTCATAGTTTTATTAACATCAAACATAGCTTTATTAGCAACAAAAAATCTTTCTATTACTTCTTCTTTTGATTTATTAGGTCTAATTACACCTTCTCTGCCTCCCGTAAATTCTTTCCTAGAATTACGAATACCTGCATTAAAATCATTTATTGCAAACTCAAGAGCTGCTTCTGGTTTTACAGGTATTAATCTAAAACCAAATACACCTGCAAGAGATTTATCTATTTCTATGACATCACCATTTCTATCTGGTTTACCTGTTGCAGAATCAATGACTCTTACAAATTGTTTGTATTGTGGTAGTTGTGATTCAACAACGTGTTTTAACATCCTGTCATATTTTTCATTTCTTGGTGTATTATCTGTATATAGTTGCACGCCATCTTTTGTTCTACCACCTCTAGCTACAATGTCTCCCATAGCTTCTGTAAAAATAGACTCACCAATAAATGGGTTAGCTGTTTCTGCCATAGCTTCTACAAGTCCCTCATAAAAACCTTTTGCTAAAACTTCTTCGTCTTCAATACCTTGCTGTATACTCTGTAACACAGTCGTAAAAGGTCTTGATACGGTATCATAAACATTGTTATGACTCCAATCACTGTAAAATAACTTTCCTGTCTCCGGATCTTTAACAAATATAAGCTGTGAATTTTTAGACCACGGTGCAACACCTAAGTCTCTCGCTGCTGTTGCCTCCTTATCAGACACACCAAAGATAGCTTTCGATCCTTGTACAATACCATATGGTATAACTGTGAATGCAGCAGTTGCTCCTGCAGCTCTAGATAAACCAATATTCTTCATAGGGTTTGTGCTTTTAAAATAATTTAAACTTCCTGTTACAGGATCTCTTAAATCTTTTAATATTGTTTCAAAAATACCACCGCTTGTTCTAAATACTTCTGATGGCCACGACATAAAATTACCAAACGGTGTAACACGCATTGTTCTTACAAAGTCTCCAACATATGCATAGTTTGGTATTGTATTTCTTACAATGTCAGCAGCTTCTTCTTTTAACGCTTGTGGTGTAACCTTCATACCTGCCTTTGCATATGCGTCTGCTCTTCTAAGTTTTTCTGTTTCATACATTGTAATTTTCCAAAAATCATCTTCAGCTATATAAGCGTCTTGCATGACTTGACCAGCTTTTCTAGCTTTTCTCAATGCACCTTCACCCACTCTACCTAAAGCTCTTGCCATGGGTTTTAAAACAGAGTCTGTTGCAATGTTACCTGATTCAAATATTTTAGCATCACGCATTAGATTTTTAAGATCACCCATTCTTACGTTAGAGTTTGTAACACCTAGTTCTAATAACTCTCTGTAATACTCCATAGCTTTTGGATCTCTTAAACCTAAATTTAAACTCTTTCTTGCCTGGTTAAAACCTTTTATCATGTAGATAGGATTAGATAATGCACCGTTAGCTAATGCAAATGCAGAGGAGGATAAAAAATTTCTAAAATGTGTAGGTATAGATAATACTGTTTTTGCGTACTGTGATACAGCTTTTGGTGTTAAAAATAAATTTCTATACGCGCCTGATGCAGTTCTAGCTGCAAAGTTACCTGTTTCTCCTCTCATCCATTCAGACACTTTTGATGCGTTACTAAATGATTCTGCTATGTCTTTTGAAGTATACTGACCTTGTAATCTATTTATTAAAACACCATCTTGAAAATATTCTTTTACATAATCGTCCATCTTCACTATTTCTTGATTAGGTAGTGCTTTTCTTGCATCTAACGGAGTTGAAAAGAAAAAACCTCTTGAACCTGGAGGAGTCGATAGTGTTGCTGCATCTTTTAATCTTTGATCTGCATCTAATATATCATCAAATAACTGATTCTTTCTAGCTATCATAGATAATCTATTAACACCTTCATATATAGAATATCTTGCGTCTTCAATCTCACCAAATAATTCTCTAAATACTTTACTACCTTTACCTATAACTTTTAATTCTTTTGATCCATCCGGTAATTCTTTTGTTAAAGTTTGTGCGAATGTTTTTATATTTGTAGGTGTATCTGCACCTTGTGTTAAATTATCAAATTCAAATGACGGCAGTTTTGTTTTAGGATTATATTGTCTTGCTTGTGATAAAACACTGTTAACCATTTGTTCCGCAGTTTCATCTGTTATGGGATTTTTATTTTTAGCCGCGTATCTTTTAAATAATTCTTTTGTTTTTTCTACAGCTTCTTCTGCAGGCTTATATCGTTGATAAAAACCAAAATCTTGATTTTGAAATATTCTGTATGTCGTACCAATAAATTGTTTTACTCTGTCTCCCATTAACTCTCTTAAATTTGTTTGTAGTCTTTTACCAGCAGCTCCTTTCATACCTACAGAACCTTGCGCCGTAATATCCATAAGAGTGCTAAATCTTTCTCTAACTTTAGTTGCTGCCTCAAGAATGTTGTTTACATTTTCTGCTTTTGCACCTTGTTTTTTAGCTGATTTAGCAAATGCATTTACAGCCTCATTAGGCATACCTTTTCTTAAATCACCTTCAAACATAAGGTCGTTTATTTCTTTAAAAAACTTACCTCTATTTTCATCGTTTGTTTTATTTAAAAAATTTTTAAGCGTAGGAAACATTTGATTTACTTCTTTATCAATACGTTTTACTTGCTCCATGGCAAAGTTTGTGTCTGCCATCTGTCTACCTTTTTCAGTTCTTTTAGATAAAAATACATCTTGTGGTGCTGCACCTCTTGGTCTAAATGCTGAACCTACTTTATCAAATAATCTTTTTAATTTATCATTACTAAAAGCTAGCTCCTTGCCACGCGTTCCTAGCTCCCTCAATGCAACACCCGTACCAAACACTAACCCCGTGAGTGGTATAGACTCAGCACTAAATTTTAATCTATTTAATAATTTTCTTGCAGCGTCTTTCTGTGGGTCTGCTTGTACATCTCTATCTAATTCTGTTGGACCAGCCTCGAATACATCTCCAATAGTCCCTATGTCCTCTACATCACCAACTAAAGTTTCTCCTGCTGCACCACCTAAAGCCACCGCAGTTATATTCTGGCCTGTAGTTAGTTTTAGTTGTTTTGCTTTTTTTAAACCTTTTTGTAAATTTTTTGCTTTTGGATTTAAGTATGTGCCTGCTTTTCTTGCACGTAATGCTTTTAGTGCTCCTTTTCTTGCTAGAGATGCAGCAGCTGTTGCTGGTACACCTATCTGTACTAATGCTTGTGTAATTTTACCTGCCGCTGTTTTTTCAGCTGTCTCTTCAAATATGTTTATTGTATCAAATACTTGTTCTACTCGTGCTGCAGCATCTGTTGTTATGCCTGCTACATCCATAAGCTCTGCACCTAATGAAAAGATACCCTCTGGCACTTTGATAATACCTGATGCAATACCTGCCATAGCACCATGTATCTGGCTTATTTCATTATCGTCTGCTGCTGTTGGTGTAAGTGTCTCTACTTCTTGTGCAAGTTGTTCAACTTCATCTAATTCTTTAGTAGGATCGTCGTATATTACAGTTCCTTTAGGAAATTTTTGTGAGGACATTTTACTCCTCCGTTATTTCTTTCAGAGTAATTTGATCAATCGGCTCTGTCCTTAATGGCTCTGATTTTTTTATAACAAATTTTCTAGTGTATGGATTTAAATGTATAGTGTTATCATCTTGTGAAGCTAAATACGTAAGATCTATTTTTGTTTTACTTGCGTCCACTGGTGCAACACCTCTAAATATAGGTCCTAAAGCTTGTTGAGCTCTATCTTCATCTTTTGCTAATTGAGCTGCTTTGTATCTATCATTTGCATTTATTGTATCTCCACCAAATAAATCTATCATTTGTTTTATTCTAGATGCACTAGTTCCAGATTCAAATTGTTTAGTTTTAAATTTTGCGTCTACAGCTCTGTCTGCAATATCTTTTTTGATACCAAGCTCAAGACCTTTCATAGCTCCAGCAAGACCCATTTGTTTTCCTGCTGTTCTAGCTTTTAACGCTTGACCTACAGGTGCTTCAAAAGCAGAAGCTAAGTTTGCAAGTGTACCACCCTTACCTGCAGTTGACATACCTCTTAATCCACCTTGTATTAATACATTTGTTAATAAATCTCCACCAGATGGTTGACCTAAATTAGCGAGTTTCATGGCTGTTTCAGCATAGCTTTTACCAGAATCAGTTAGACCGGATGTTTCAAATATTTCTTGAATCATTTCTTCTCTAGTTTTACCTTCTTTATAGTTTCTTCTAGGCGTAGCTAACTCCATAATACCCTCTTCAGCTTGTCCGCCTTTTCTAAACATTGGTCTTTTTAAAGTTATACTCATATTATCCTTGTATTAATCTATAGATACCAGCTAACGTAGCACCTGTACTTAATCCTGTTTGTAATGCACTTGGTGAAGGTGTTGTCATAGTTCTCTCTGTACCAGGATATCCTGATATTAAAGGCACGATACCTTGACCTAAAGTTTGCGCTGCCTCTAATGGTTGAAACGCTTGTCTTTGTGCAAGCTGTTGATCAGCAGATAATAACTGTTGTTGTCTTGCTTGCTGTTGACCACCAAGCGTTGTTAAGCCCGCAATCTGTTGACCAACTAATGCAGGTGATTGTTGTGCTAACCCTAATTGACCAGCGGCTAGTGCTCTTTGTTGATTAAAAGCCTGACCTGCTAAATTTTGTGCTTGTGTAAATCCTTGTCCTAAAAGTTGTGCTTGTAACGCTGCTCTGTTTCTATCAGATGCTGCTTGAAACTCTGCTCTTTCAACTCCTTCTCGTCCACCACCAAAAGCTCCTGCAGAGATTGCTCTTGCAGATAATGCAGGTAAACCTCTAGCTGCTTGTCTGTCAAATTCTGCAAGTGTTGTATCAATAACATCTTGTTGAAACGGAGACATATAAGATTGATAAGCTGTTGGACTTACTAAATCTTTTGCTGCAGTTTCTCTTGCAGCTGCCTCTGTTAAGAAAGGTTGAAATCCACCAAGTCCAGAAGCTAAACCTTCAGCTTGTGTTGTTAATGCGCCAGGTCCAGCAACAAACTGTCGACCCATGATACCACTAAGATCTGTTGTTTTAAAATCTCCAACTGCTTTTTGTAAATCTGATAAATATGTTTTGCCGGCTGCTTCTATAAATTCAGGTGGTAATTGTCTTACTTGTTGTATTTCAGCCATTATACTTTTCCTCCTGCTTCTAAAGTTTTCATCATATTATACATACGTTCAGCGCCTTTATTTACATCGCCCTCACCCATACCTCTTACAGCGTCGGCTGTGAACACAAACTCGTTGTTTGATAACATCGCTGGGATGT
>VTLG01011711.1_pt1 | contig 15167 bp, 31 predicted proteins | sample 4694571 | NCBI WGS metagenome assembly VTLG01 (sample SAMN12604809, study PRJNA352737) | marine metagenome | biome: ENVO:00000447; feature: ENVO:00000209|ENVO:00000569|ENVO:01000036; material: ENVO:00002151; isolation source: viral sequences binned using virsorter ...
AGATATTTAAGGCACGAACATGATGATCATGATATAAGAGCGGAAATAGATACTATAATTTCCGATCACTTCCCAGAGTTTTTAAACTACTTAATAGGAAACTAAATGTCTAAGAAACACTATGTAGCAATCGCTAACATTTTAAAACAAAAAGGTACAGATATAGATACTGTTAGAGCATTAGCTCAAGTCTTTAAAGCCGACAATGCTAGATTTAATACTGATATTTTTATGGAGGCATCAACAAATGACTGTGCATGAAGAAACTTTAAAACTTAAAAGGTTTTTATTATATCCAAAACGTAGTGATAAGTTTACTGTATGGCTACATATTGGACAAGGTTTTAGACCTTACTATGTAGAAGTAGGGAATAAAAGAGCTACTCTTAAAGCTGAATATGGTAAGAAAATAAGTATGAGTATCAATAAGTTAAAGGAAACTCTTGCTGCTCAGTACTGGAGTGCTGCTAAGTTACACGCTACTATTAAAGCATGGAACGATGGCAAAAAACGTAGAAGTAAAGGTTGGGAAAAAAATTACGCTTGACAAGCTGCTCTTGACCTGATAAGATTTGCAAACATCACAAACGGAGGTATATTTACATGGCTGTATTAGAAGGAACTGCATATTGGGCTTTTGTTAAAACGCCTAACACTAAGTTTGAACCTGCATACAGTGTCAATCTTATAGTTGACAACGAGACTGCATCTGACTTTGAGGATAGGGGTTTTGCTGTAAAGCAAATGGATGAAGGCCCTGCTATTGTCATTAAGCGTAAAGTTAATGGCCCTAATGGTATGATCCGTAAGGCTCCTGAACTTATAGGCAGAAACCTAGAACCGCTTGATGTTAATGTAGGCAATGGTTCTAAAGTTAAAGTCAAGTACAACGAGTGGGAATCTACTTGGAATGGTAGGCAATATAAAGGTTTAGACTTTGTTAAGATGCAAGTTGTAGATCTTATTGAATACAATCCAGATAATGATGACGATGAGTTTACTGCATTAGAAGAGGAGGTAGCAGATATATGAGTGATCTAAATAAAGTGTTTAGGTTTGAAGGTAAGAACTATGATGTTTCCAAACTTGGTTCTGAAGCTCAAGCATCTTTCGTGACTCTTGCTGAATTACAGCAGGGGTCACTAAGGAGAGTCGAACTAGAATACAATGTATTAAAAGCAGCTCAAGCTAAACTAAATGAAGTTATAATAGCAGCTTTAGTTGATGATGCTATAATTGAGGAGCCTGAACCAGAAGAAGAAACCTAAATTTAATAAGGGCTATTATCAAGTAGCCCTTTTTTTTATTTGCAATATGGAGGTTTTTATTTATGCCCTTTGTTAAATTCCATCTACCCTGTACTAAATGTGGTGGTAGCGATCCTGTATCAGTTGACCAAGATGGGAACGGTTACTGTTTTAGTTGCCAAACATATTTACCAAACTATGATGGTGACTCGACTAATGTGTCTGATTTCAAAACATACCAGAGAAATTCTAAAATGACTAGCTTTGAAGAAGGTTCCTTCCAAGAATTAAAAGATAGAAACATATCTTTAAATACTGCTAAAACATATGGCGTTAAATCCGATGACAATCATCACTACTATCCTTACTACATATCTAATGAGATGGTATCGACTAAGGTTAGAACTTGTAAAACTAAAGAGTTTATTTGGAGAGGCTCTGCTAAAGGTGTAATGTTATTTGGTCAACAATTATTTTCGGGTGGCGGCAAGATGATTACACTTACAGAAGGTGAGTGCGATGCTATGGCTGCTTATGAAATGTTAGGTTCTAAGTATGCTTGCGTATCTATTAAGAATGGTGCTGGCGGTGCATTGAAAGATGTTAAAGAAAACTTAGAGTTTCTACAGTCTTATGACCAAGTTATCATTGCCTTTGATAGTGATAAGGTAGGGCAAGATAATGCAAGAAGAGTTGCTAGGATTTTAAAACCCGGATCAGCAAAGATATTAACTCTCCCTACAGGAATCAAAGATCCTAATGATGCACTCAAGCAAGGCAAACACAAAGCATTTGTAGCGTCATGGTGGGAGTCTAAAACCTATACACCATCTGGGGTAATGAATATTTCAGATCAACAAGACAAGTATCACAATAGAGAAAAGAAAGAGTGCATACCTTATCCTTGGGAGGGCTTGAATAATAAACTGTATGGCCTACGAAGAGGTGAATTAGTTACTCTTACTGGCGGTACTGGTCTTGGTAAGTCTACAGTTACGAGAGAGTTAGAACACTGGATTATAAATCATACTGAGGATTCAGTTGGTATCATGGCTTTAGAAGAATCATGGCGTAGAACTGTTGATGGTATTATGTCTATTGAAGCTAATGCTAGGCTCTACATAGATCAAGTACGAGAAGAGTATTCTAAAGAACAGTTAGATGAAATCTTTGGTAAGGTTTATCTAGGTGATAACAAAGATAGAGTGTGGGTTCATGCTCATCTCGGCATCCATGATATTGATGAGATATTTTCTAAGTTAAGATTTATGATAGTCGGCTGCGGTTGTAAATGGATTATTGTAGACCACTTGCATATGCTGGTTTCTTCTTTATCAGAAGGCGATGAGCGTAGAGGTATTGATAATATAATGACTAGGCTTAGATCTTTAGTTGAGGAGACTGAAGTAGGACTTATACTTGTAGCACATCCTAGACGTATAGATGGTAACAGAGGACATGAGAATGGTGCTGAGATTAATCTTAGTCATCTTAGAGGTAGCCAAAGCATAGCTCAATTATCTGATTGTGTATTAGCTTTAGCTAGGAACCAAATGTCTGAGGATGAAACAGAAGCTAACAAAACAAAGCTATTAGTTTTAAAATCTAGATACACTGGTGACGTTGGACTCGGTTCTATCTTGTCTTATGATGGTGAATCTGGTAGACTAACAGAGGTCTTTGATAATGGAGAGGATGACGATGATGATTTTGATGACATACCTTTTTAGGAGTATTAATGAATCTTGTATTTGATATAGAAACGGATGACTTAGATGCTAGTATAATCTGGTGTATAGTTGCTTTAGATGTAGATACAAAAGAAGTACATACGTTTAATCCTTCTGAGATAGATGAAGGGATTATGTTTCTTTCAAAAGCTGATAAATTAATTGGACATAATATTATTGGATTCGATATTCCAGTTATTAATAAATTAAAAAATGTTAATTTGTTTGATAAGAAAATAGTAGATACTCTTGTATTATCTAGACTATTTAATCCAACAAGAGAAGGCGGTCATAGCTTAGAATCTTGGGGTTATCGTTTGGGCCATAATAAACTAGAGTTCAAAGAGTTTAAAGAATACTCAAATGAAATGTTAACTTATTGCATTAATGATGTTGAACTAAACTACAGAGTTTACAATAAACTTAAAGAAGAAAGCAGAGGCTTCTCTCAACAGTCTATAGAATTAGAACACGATGTAATGAAAATAGTTTGTCAGCAAAGAGAACATGGCTTTCTATTAGATGAACGGAAAGCTATGCTTTTAGTTTCAGAACTAGAAGAGAAACTCAATGAGACAACTAAAGAAGTTAGGAAGGTTTTTAAACCTAAAGTCGAAGAGCATATGCTTCGCCCTAGATACAATAATGATGGTAGCCTATCTAAATTTGCAAACTGTAGACAGTTAAAGAAAAGAGTTAGATTAACTGAAGACGAATACAAAGAAATGTCTATATCTAAAAAAGTTAAACGATGTATTAAAACTGATTTTAATTTAGGATCTAGAAAGCAAATAGGTGAATACTTAATTGACTTTGGTTGGAAGCCTAAGAAGTTCACACCTACTAATCAGCCAATGGTAGATGAAAAAATATTACAAGGTATAAAAGATATACCACAAGCTACATTGATAGCTACTTATTTAATGTTGCAGAAAAGAATTGCCCAAGTTTCTTCATGGTTAAAAGAACTTAAAGATGGTAGAATACATGGGTATGTAAATCCTAATGGTACAATAACAGGACGCATGACACACTCTAACCCTAATACTGGACAGATTCCAAGTACTAGAGCCGAGTATGGTAAAGAATGTCGTTCTTGTTGGACAGTGCCAAAAGGTTATAAGTTGTGTGGTATTGATGCATCACAACTAGAATTAAGAATGTTAGCACACTATATGAACGATAAGGAGTACACAAATGAAATCATTAACGGAGATATACACACCACTAATCAAAAACTTGCGGGACTTAAATCAAGAGATCAGGCAAAAGTATTCATCTATGCCCTCTGCTACGGAGCAGGTTCTAGAAAGCTATCTACAATTCTTGGAGGAAGCGTCAAAGATGCAGAAAGAATTAGAGACAGTTTCCTCTATAATCTACCATCATTTAGGGATCTTAAAGACAGAGTTGGAAGAGCATCGAAAAAAGGATTCTTAAAAGGCATTGATAATCGCAAGTTAATTGTTAGATCTGAACACGCTGCTTTAAATACTTTGTTACAAGGTGCAGGTAGTATAGTAATGAAACAAGCATTAGTTTTATTCAACCACTACATCCGAGACTTGGATGCTAAAATAGTGGCTAACGTGCATGACGAATGGCAGGTTGAAGTAAAAGAAGATCAAGCAGAAGAAGTAGGTAAACGAGGTGTACAAGCAATTATAGATACAGCTCCAATACTAAAACTAAACTGTCCCTTAGATGGTGCATACAATGTAGGAGATAACTGGAGTGAAACTCATTGATATAAAATATAATGATGTTCGTAAAGCTAAGTCTTTATCTTTAGATTTAGGAGAGATAAATAATTCTATCACAAAAGGTAAAGGTAATATGTATGGTTTCTTAGGTGAATTAATGACAGCTAATTTTTTAGGAGTTGACCTATCTAATACTTATGATTATGATATAATCTACAAAGGTAAAAAAATAGATGTTAAAACTAAAAAAGTATCTACAGAACCTAAACCTTTTTATGAATGTTCTATAGCAAAATTAAATACGCACCAAAGATGCGATGTTTATGTCTTTGCTAGAGTATTAAAAGATATGTCTAAGGGATGGCTGCTAGGTTATCTTTCTAAAGAAGATTATTTTAAAAGCGCAACAGCTTTGAATAAAGGTGACATAGATCCTTCAAATAATTGGAAAGTTAGAACTGATTGTTTTAACTTACAAATTTCAAAATTAAAACCTATTGAGGAGTTAGTATGAAGCAGAAGCACGAACCAAATAAAGTTGGAGATATGGCAGAACATTATGCTATAACATGGCTATGGGATAAAGGGTATCATGTGTTTAAAAATTCAGGGTGTACAGGCCCTGTCGATATAGTAGCTATGAAACCCAATGGCGAAATCGTATTGATTGATGTTAAGTCTTATAAAGATGGTAGACTGTCGGCAAAGACCATGACTCAAAAGAAACTAGGAGTGCAGTATGTTCACTATAATTCTGAAACTAGAAAGTGCAGGTTTGTAAATCATAGAAAATGAAAAATTTAATAGAAGACATTTATAAAGCTATTGAGCCTCTATCGAGTGGAGAACCTATTGATATATCTACAGAAGAAATAGATAATACTGTAGCTGATCTTAGAGAGGCTCTAATACATTGGGCTAAACCTAATGAAAGAAACAAAAAGTTTTCTTTACGAATGTCTAATATTGGTAGACCATCTAGGCAGTTGTGGTTTGAAAATAAAAATCAAAATGAAACCACACTGTCAGCGTCTAATCAAATAAGATTTTTATATGGTCATATTCTAGAAGCAATAGTTCTAATGTTTGTTAGAATGGCAGGGTACAAAGTTACAGATCAACAGAAAGAAGTAAATGTTGACGGAATATCTGGACACATTGATTGTAAAATTAATGGAGAAGTTGTAGATGTTAAGACTGCATCAAGGCTTTCTTTTGATAAATTTAAAAAAGGTACAGTAGCTGAAGACGATCCCTTTGGTTATCTAGCTCAGTTATCTGGATATGAAAAAGCAGAAGGTACTTCGGATGGAGGGTTCCTTGTTATCTCTAAAGATAGTGGAGAGCTATGTTTTTACAAGCCAGATGATATGGATAAAGTAAATGTTAATGATAGAATTAGTAATTTAAAATCTGAATTATCGCTTGACAACCCGCCCCCTTTGTGCTACGATCCCATCCCAGAAGGCACAAAAGGTAATATGAAATTACCTCGTCAATGTTCATATTGTGAATATAAATATGAATGTCATAAAGATTCTAATGATGGTAAAGGGCTGCGTACTTTTAAGTATGCTAAAGGCTTAGTATACTTTACAGAAATAGTATCTGAACCTAAAGTTGAAGAAGTATGAATAGAAAAACTTGCAAGCTTATTAGTAGAAAGACTGAAGAGATATTAACTCACTGGCTACTTTCTCTTATAGCTGAAGAAAAAGAAATTAAATACAAAGATGTTTACAAATATCTACCTAAACAAGAGTATTATTATAATATAAAAACTTTATATCTTAGTACATACTCTAAAAAGTGGGTTAGAAAAAATCTTAAAAAAATGTATAAGGCAGGTGTAGACATAGCATCTATTGATTATGATTATTTTAATAATAACTACAAAGATTATTCTACATGAAAGTTAAATCAGGAAAAAGAAAAAAAAGGGCGGTACGTCCTGTAGAAAAAAACTTAGTTACTGGATACGATTCTAATTGGGAATATCTTTTACATCAAGGGATTCTTAAAGATTGGGAACACCATAAAGAAAAGCCAGTAGAATATATTGTAGAACACAAATACAATCCAGACTTTGTTCGCTTAATAGATGGTAAGAAAATCCTTTTAGAATCTAAAGGACGTTTCTGGGATTACTCTGAATATAGTAAATATGTTTGGATTAAAAAAGTACTACCCCCTGATGTGGAGCTTGTGTTTCTATTCGCAGAACCTAATGCTCCTATGCCAGCCGCTAAAAGACGTAAAGATGGAACTAAAAGAAGCCATGCTGAATGGGCATGGGCTAACGATTTCAAATGGTATAGTGTAGATACTATACCTGAATCTTGGATAGATGAAACTGCAAGAAATAAGGAGACAACTGATGAGCAGTATTGATGACGCAACACCTCAAGAGTGGGATGAGATGAATGCTAGAAGGATTGAAGAAGAAGAGCCTTTAAAGAAAGGCCCATCTACTCTTGGTAAAACTTATTCTAAACTTATTAATAGTGCTATGGTAGATAACATAAATAATCCAGAACACTATAATCAAGGTGCAGTAGAATGCATAGAAGCTATAGAGGCTATGCTATCTCCTGATGAGTTTATAGGGTACTTACGAGGTAACTCTTTAAAATATAGATGGAGGATGAGATATAAAGGTTCCCCTATAGAAGATCAAAAGAAAGCTGCTTGGTATGAGAATAAACTTATAGAGTTTTGGATGGAGAATAAAGATGACTTGGGACAGAAAAGCGGAACGTAAAGAACGCTTTAATAAAAAAAGTAAAGGTAAACACAAACAACACCGCAAGGAACAATTAAGAAAAAAGGATGGTTTAGATGGTATCAAAGACCTCAAATAAAAAAGGTAAACAATTCTATTTAGGAATTGAAATTGATTACGACAAAGAAAAAAACTTAGATAATTTTTCTTTGGACACACTTAAAGATAGATATTTTTGGAAGGATGAAACTCATGCTCAAGAAGCTTTTGCAAGGGCCGCTACATATTGTTCAACTTATAAAGGTGTTACTGATTTCGATCTTGCACAAAGACTTTATAACTACTCAAGTGATCATTGGTTTGGGTTTAGTACTCCTATACTTAGCAACGCAGGAACTAGTCGTGGCCTCCCTATTAGCTGCTTTCTTAATTATGTTCCTGATTCAAGGTCTGGTTTATCTGATCATTACGATGAAAACATTTGGCTTGCAAGTGGAGGTGGAGGCATCGGTGGATCTTGGTCTAGTGTTCGCAGCAACGGTACTAGCACTTCTAACGGTAGTCAGTCTACTGGTTCTATCCCTTTCATGCATATTGTAGATTCTCAAATGTTAGCCTTCAATCAAGGTGTAACTAGAAGAGGATCGTATGCTGCTTATATGGATATACAACATCCAGAAGTAGAAGAGTTTATTAATATGCGTAAAACTACTGGAGGTGATCTTAATCGTAAATGTTTAAATTTACATAATGCAGTTACTATCAATGATAGTTTTTTAAAAGCAGTACAAGACGATACTGAATGGCGTTTAATAGATCCTAAATCTAAAGAAGCTATTAAAATACTCCCTGCTAGAGATCTGTGGTGGCAAATTATAAATACCAGAGCAGAAACAGGGGAGCCTTATATTGTAAATCTTGATCGCTGCAATGAAGCTTTACCTACACAACAAAAAGATTTAGGATTAGAAGTTAGTCAGAGCAACCTTTGTTCAGAAATAACTCTGCCTACTAATGAAGAACGAACTGCCGTGTGTTGTTTAAGTTCTGTTAATCTAGAATACTTTGATGAGTGGGTTAAAGATGATAATTTTATTGACGATTTAATTACAATGCTAGATAATGTCTTAGAACATTTTATTGAACACTCAGTCGATACTAATGCTCTTGGAAAATACAACGCAAACTACGAGAGGTTTAAAAATTATGTTAAAGAATCCAATGAAGGGTTTATTAAAGCCGCTTATTCAGCGTATAGAGAACGTGCGATTGGGCTTGGAGCGATGGGTTTTTGCAGTTACTTACAGCGCAATAGAATCAGTTTTGAAAGTATGTATGCCACAAGTTTCAATCATAGAGCCTTTTCACACATTAAGCAAAGAGCTAGGGATGCTAGTAAAAGACTTTGTGCTGAACGTGGGGAGGCTCCTGATATGGTCGGTAGCAATCTTCGTAATTCTCACTTGTTGGCTATTGCTCCTAATGCCAGTTCTAGTATTATATGTGGTGGAACTTCTCCTAGTATTGAGCCACAAAGGGCTAACATATTTACCCACAAAACTCTTACAGGTTCTTATAAGGTTAAGAACAAATACCTTAGAAATATTCTCAAAAATAAAGGGTTAGATAATGAAAAAACTTGGCGCGATATTGCTGCTAATGAAGGGTCTATTCAACATATTGAAGAACTATCTGAAGAAGAAAAAGAATTATTTAAAACCGCGCCAGAATATAACCAACTGTGGGTCATTGAACACGCACAACAAAGACAACAATACATCTGCCAAAGTCAAAGCGTCAATCTTTTCTTTAGTTTTCCAAAGGCTACGGAAGCGCAGGAAGTCCATGATCTTTATCTTGATTATGTTAATAGTGTACATTGGGCTGGAGCTACTAAGCTCAAGTCTTTATATTATTTAAGGTCAGATGCTGCTAGATCTACAGAGAATGTCAACTTAAAAATACCAAGAATAAATTTAGAAGATATGGAGTGCCTTAGTTGTGAAGGTTAAACTATTGTTACTTATATTATTAAGTGGCTGCTCCTCTAATAACAGTGCGCCAGTATGGGACTATATGACCCCAGAAAATCTTAAATGCCGCTTTAAAGAAGAAATAAAAATATGTGAACGTATAGGTTCAAAAATAATTTGCGAGTGTTATGTATAATGAAAGATAAAATATTTGAATCTGAATTAGAAGAGGTCGTTAAATATCACAAATTAGCTGAAGAAGAAAGAAGACTTGAATTAAGAATATATAAAGTTAGGTGGGTGTGGTATCATACAATCCTAGCCGCAGGTTTAGGAGTTGTTATATATTTACTCTGGGAAATTAATAATAAATTAGGAGGCATAGTATGAGCGTTGAAGATGCTCAATATTATATAAGCGAAACAAAACAATTTGTTAATTATTTAAAATTTAAATCAAGACCTTTTAATGAAAGTGTTTTTAATAGTTTTAAAATTAGAATGTGGTTAGATTACTGTGATGAATACAACAATATTCTATCTGAACATATGTCCTTAGAAAGATACTGCAATAAATATAATGATTGGTTACGCGAGAAATATGAGGAGACTTTACAATGAATCCATACTTAAAAGCTTTAGAGCTGAAGTACGAAGCAGAAATTGAAATAATACAACTTAATTTAAAAAACTATTTAGATAATGCAGTAGCGGTAGCAGAGCATCCAGATATAGTGCAAGACATAGATGATCTTGTAGGGGCATTATCTACAGCACAAGAAAAATTAAACACAATACAAGGGATGAGCTAATGAGTTTAACAGCAACAAGAGATTATTATAAACCCTTCGACCATCCTTGGATGTTTGATTATTATGTTCAACAAAATCAAATGCATTGGTTCCCTGAAGATGTGCCGCTCCATAACGATGTACAAGATTGGCAACACCTTAATGATAAAGAAAAGAATCTATTAACACAGATATTTAGATTGTTCACTCAATCAGATGTAGATGTTAGTTCTGGCTATGTAGATAGGTATATGCGTATATTTAAAAAGCCTGAAGCTCGTATGATGATGGGAGCCTTTAATAATATGGAATCTATCCATCAACACGCTTATAGTTTGTTGTTGGACACTGTAGGTATGCCTGAATTAGAATACAAAGCCTTTGCAGAATATTCAGCGATGGCAGATAAACATGAGTATGTTAATAGTATAAAAGTTTCTAATAGAGACAAACAGAGTATAGCTAAAGCATTAGCAGTTTACTCAGCCTTTACTGAAGGGTTACAACTATTTAGTAGCTTTATAATTCTTTTAAACTTCCCAAGATTCGGTAAAATGAAAGGCATGGGACAAATTATAACGTATAGTATAAGAGATGAATCATTGCACGTTGAAGCTATGACTCAATTATTCAGAGAATATATGCAAGAAAACATAGAGCTATGGACAGATAATTTTAAGAAAGAAATATATCAAGCCTGTAGAGAAATGGTAGACTTAGAAGATAGGTTCTTAAATCTTGTGTTTAATATGGGGGATATAAAAGGGTTAACAAAGAAAGAGATGAGCCAGTATATAAGATACATAGCTGATAGAAGACTATTACAACTTGGATTAAAACCTAACTACAATGTAAAAGATAATCCTCTTACATGGTTAGATGATGTATTAGGAGTAGAGCATCAGAACTTTTTTGAAGGTAGAGCAACGTCATATATGAAGGCGGGATTGAGAGGAGATGTTAGTAATGTTCAATTTGCGGAATTAATCCAATGAAAGAAGCTAACTTAATATCTTTTAAAGTTTTAATAAACTCTAAAGGTCAAGTAGTCACAGAGTTATCTGGACTTCCTGAAGAAAAAATAGATCAAGTATTTAAAACTAAACACGACAAAACTATGATGCGTAAAATTATAAAAGAAAGTAAAGTTAAGCTTGAAAAGATGCACTCATATTTAGAGGGGGAACTAGAAGCTTTAAACTAAAAAATTTATAGTAGAAGAGTTCGATACATAATTATTTAATTTTACTTTCCCATCCGCAAACTCATAATAGATAGTTTTAAAAACTGTTTGTAATCTATGTTCCTGATGATTCTTTCTATCATATTTAACAACCTCAACATTATTATGTTTTGCCCAAGTATTAGTAGGCATTAAAGATGTTGTAGGCTCTATCACTCCACTACCTTTAAATGCATTTTATTTTTAGACATTATACGTTGACTAGTTTCTAAAACCACAAGAGAATGCTGATGCAGTAAAGCAAATAATCCTTTCTGTAATTCAGGATCACTCATGCTATTTACAGCTTGAGCCATATACGATACTACTTCAGCATTAGTTTTTAACACGCTTACTTCTGGCATATCACTCATAGAAAAAAAATCTTCCATACTCATACCTGTCCTCCGTCTTTCCATTTAACACGATGCGACCAGTAACGAGCTGAAAGTTTAGAAGGGTTAGGATCTTGTGCGTTATGCCTAGCATAGTATGATCTTTTTCGAGCCTTATCTTTTGCGCTCTTAGGATTCTTACCTGCTCCTCTAACGCCCTGTTGACCAAATCGAATTGTTTTTATTTTATCTCCTTGCTTGGCTACTACAACGTGGGATTTTGTAGGGTGCTTTGGAGTTCTTTTAGGTTTGTTATATCCTGAAACACCTGCCTTTGCTAGTCGAGGATCTTTTTTCTTTTTGGTTTTACTTCCTTTTTTATATGCTTCTCTCATTTCTTTCTATAGCTCCTTGTTTTCTTTGCAATCTTTTTAGGTTGCTTGCTATGCTGCTTACCTTTTTTAGTATCTTCTCGTTTCTTACGAGTAGTTGCAGCATATTCTTTAGAAGATAAAGCTTTGATAGCTTTTTCAGGCAAATACCTTTCTCCAGTTTTAGCACTAGGCTTACCAGATTTAGTACGCCACTTCTGTTTTGTCCAAGATTTTAAAGATCTTTGAGATTTTTTTAATGCCATTATTGAGTGTGCCTTTTATCTTGTTGTTGTTTAATTAGTTCCTTCAGTTCTTTTTTTGTCAGTATTTTCTGCTGAGTCTGTTTCATTCCATTTTACTCCACGATAAATTCCTGATTTAAGTTTAGAAGATCCTTTTGTTTTTCCGTCATGCTTAAAGCCTCTGTAATATTCAGTCATATTATACCTCCAGTTAGATTGATAAACTTCATCAATGCGTTCCTTCGGCATTATATGCCTACTTCCGTCCTATAAGGATGAACGTAATTTATTTTTTATTTTTTCTTCGTATAGATTCTTTTCCTTGCTTTGCTATTTCTGCCTGTTTCTTTTTACCTGCTACTTTAGCCCTCTGCTCCATAACAGTTAGTATCTGTATTTTTCTGGCAAAAGGCTTTCTAATATTTTTCACCTTTCGTACTGTATCTCTAGCGTCTTGAACAGTTGCATATTTAATTCGTACAGTATCTTTAGGATTTTCATCCGTATATAATCTTCTACCACTACCTTTAGGTTTTTTACCAGTTCCTTTCTTTGGATCAGCCATTTATTTATACCCGCCTCCAGCAGCTTTATATTGTTTAGCAAGCATTTGAGCTTTCCTAGCACTCCATTGCCCCGGCTTGCCTCCTTTAGATCCTGCTTTAATTTTATTGAATAATCTTTTTCGCATTGTCGGCTTAGTATAATTACCAGCTTGATTTACTTTTGATTTAGATTTTTTCTTTTTTACTGCCATAAATATTAATCCCAAAATTTAGTTGTATCAGGTACACTTATTGGTACACAATAAGCTGTAATGTTATGTTGTGATGGTCTTCTATCTCGGTAGTGTACGCTGCCATGCTCTACAGCGTGTGCAAAAGTATTGCAGCGGTACACATTTTTAAAATACCATCCTTGATTATCTAGTGTATTGCCATTTACAATAACTACTAACATAAATGCTAGTACTGTCATTTGAATATTGCTATAACCATTGCTATTATTATAGCAGATATTATTAAACCAATCCCACTTACTGAAGTCCAAACAAAAAGATCATGTAGTAATTGTTTTCTTTGTTTACGTTTTTCTAGCACAGCTCTAACTGATGCTTCATGTTGTGCTTTAGATTCTGCTATTACTTGAAAGTAATCATCTACAAATTTTTGATGATCTCTAGAAAGAACTGCCATATTTCTTAGCTCTTCGTGAAACCTATCCATTTGTCTTTTAGCCATAGCTAATTTCATAGCCTCTTGTGGTGTTAAAGGCTGTACTAATGACTCACGTTTTTCTATTTCATATTTTTGCATTCCTGAATTAATAGCTTGCATCCTATCTAATACAGAATTTATATGTCCTCCAGATTCTTTGACTTGTCCAATAAGACCATTAACAGCACTTAATGCCGCACTTATAGCAGCTATTGATTCAAATATCATTTTTATTCTATGCTAAAAATGGTGTTAGACAAATTATAAATAACCAAAGCCACGCAAGTCTTGCTAAAGCTTTCGTCATCATGTTTTTTTAATCCTCCTTTTATTTTCTTCGCCATATCCTTATACCATATATTGCTGCAAATACTGCGAGTATTAACCACTGATACCAATCAGGAGTTTTACTTAATGCAGCAAACCCCGCTTCCACATACCCCACAGTTCCGGGTATGAATGAAAGAACTAAAGGGATGCTTAACAAAATTAAAACCCATTCATCTTTCCATCCTGAGTTTTTTATTTGTTCAAGCTCCCAAGAATTATCTAGCTGTTGACCTTTAAGAGCCATCTCTACTTTTGCTGTATGCCTAGCACTTTCTATTTCTAATGCTTTTACTTTTTCATCATGTTTCCGCTGGCTTCTATTATCAAAAGCTTCTACAACTTTACCACCTAAACCACCTATTATATTTCCTATAACACTCATTTTAATAACTCCATATCCAAGGGCGAGGCGAACTAGATGAGTGTGGTATAATATCTAGATGTATGAACCTGTTATTACCTTTTTGATTTATACCTATCCCTGTAAAGTTGTCTCGTATAGCGGCCTCTATTAAGATATAAGCGTCATTTCCAGATACCCCTATATCTATAGCCTTACCTGTCGTATGCGCCCCCGGAGCCTTCTTACGAGCTTCTATGGGGTGTTTTGGGCAACGATAACCAGAAGTAACAGGGAATGGAAAACCTAACTCTTCGCGTAAATTATCTATCTTAGCCATAAAGTATCCATCAATACCTTCTGCTCCACAGTGTTGACACTTGAGTTCATCTGTTGTAAAATATTTGTACATTTATAGTCCTCTACCTGTTGCTGCTATTGAAACATAATCATTTTTATCATTAGGATTAGGAGTCCTTATTCTATTTAAAGCCTGTGTTAATGTTCTTATTTGTTCTTTATCTCTAGGATGTCTTTTTAAACTAGTGTAATATTGAAAAACTTTCTCATCTACTGTAGTATTAGCACCTTCTTTTATTAATATCGGCTTACCTGCTCCATAGATGCTTTGAAGTTTTAAATACTCAACTCCATTACGAACTAGTTCATAGTTATTACTAATACCAAGATTCCTAGCTATAGAACTTTGTTTTTTAAATTCTTTCTTTTTTTCTTCTGATGATAAAGTAGAAACATAATCAGCATAGTCTTCAATTTCTTGTTGATTATAATCTCTTTCAATCCTCTCTACTAAAGGACTAGTGTTTTGATAATCAAATATCTTCTTATCAACATAATTTTTAAATTCATTTACTTTTTCTGGACTAGTACCAAACACCCATACTATAGATTGTTTAAAAGGATCTAGTTTGTATGCGTCTT
>VTLG01001258.1_pt1 | contig 15165 bp, 17 predicted proteins | sample 4694571 | NCBI WGS metagenome assembly VTLG01 (sample SAMN12604809, study PRJNA352737) | marine metagenome | biome: ENVO:00000447; feature: ENVO:00000209|ENVO:00000569|ENVO:01000036; material: ENVO:00002151; isolation source: viral sequences binned using virsorter ...
ATTTTTCAATATCGGATAATATCTTTTCTACATCCTTTTGTAAACGTTGAATGTTTACGGTATTTGACATCATATCCTGCATTGCTACTTCTATTTTTTCTACTTGCCCACTCATATGTTCGATCAGCATAAATTGTTCTGAATCAGCCGGAAGACTTCCTAAAAGTCCCCGAGGCCATCCGATACGGAAAGCTGTGTTTTCTACGAGATCCTTTTCCATTAGTTCTAGTTTTGTTGAGTGCTGGTTTTGAGTCTCAATGATACCGAAGTAAGCCCAGGTGCCGATCGCGACGAGGGCGATCAAACTGGCAACCGTTTTCATCGGCATCTGTACTTTTGCTTCGTCTGAAATCTTGAGTGCCATTAGTTGTAATTATATCCTGTTGTAGGTTGGTTATTCTCTAGAACTTCAAATAATTTTTTATGTTGTTCCATGATTTCTTTTTCTTTATCTTTTAAATCGTCCATTTTAACAATTAATTTATCTACTGTTCTTTCTAATTTTTGAACCTTATCTTCATGTACTGCTTGTATAGTAGAGAGTTCAAATGTTCTTGAAAGACTCCAACCACCAAGAGCAATTAATAATCCAATAAGCATGGGTAAAATTTTATCCGTCATTACACTTCTTTTTCCCCCATTTAAAAGTTTGAGTCAATAGTTTCTTTTCTTGAAACTTATCGTTTTTTGCATCTGTTTCCGTTACACCAACTTCAATTTTAGTTTGGTCTGGACACATCTTACTACTACATCCAGCTAAAAGTGGTAGGATCATAAGGGTGATAAAGCAAAGGATAACTATAAGACGCACCCACCTCTCAGTCTTGTTTCTTCTTCTTGCGTTTCTTCTTGCCCTTAAAATTTTTAAAGTCCTGAATTTCATTTTCAACTCCCGATACTTTTTCTTTAAGAACTGCAACATCTGACTTAAGCCCGACTGTTGTCGTGAGACTCCATCCGGAGAGGGCGATGAGAATAGCCAAGAGTGCAGTAATAATTTTATCATTTATCATTGACAACCTTCACATTCTCCTGTGTCGTCGACTACAAGGCCGCCGTTATTTTCATATGTTGAGTCCTCTTCTCTACCATTACATTCACAGTTGGTGCATTCACCTTTTTCTGCGTTGGTGCAGTGGCACATTTTATTACATTTTTTACAAAATCGTTCAGTCATCTTTTGTTTCCTCAATATCGTAGAAGAACCTATCAGTGTCTTCTGTTTTCCATTTCCTTGTGTCCTCTACATTCCATTCAGAAGTTTGAACCTTCCAATCAGGTACTTCGTCTTTTACTGTGAACGAAGGGATATCCCAAAGGATACGATTGTTAGGTTGTGCTGCATAATTTCCATTCTCTAGAGCAAGAATGTGTGCGCACTTATGTTCGTGCGGAATTTCTGAATGATCTGTATCTACTATATTACTCTCTGGGTGCGCCCAGTCAACTGTAAAAAGGTACGCACCCGCGTGAGTTTGTTTATCTTTTCCAAAATATTTTCCTGATTGACCGTCTAAGATATCAAAAGAAGTAACACTAGGGTAGTAACTAAAGCAATTCCACAGCTCCAGCTCATCAAGTCGCATCCTAGGAACCTGATTTGCTTTAAACCCTCTTTGAATAAAAGCGGATATCGGCAACCTATAGAATACAGCACCGTTTTCCATAATAGCATGAAAGAGGATGGGACGCCCTGTAATAGATGCCAGGCCGAATATAATACAGTCTTCCACTTCTTCGTGATGTTCTTTAAGGTCGTAGAGATATTCTCTCCTAATCTGTGCATAAGTTACAGGAATGTTTGCATTCAAGTAAGCCATGTGTCATGATTATTTTGTAGCTAAGTTATATATAATTATGACAGCTATAACTACACCAATAGTAACTTTTTTATTGGTCATAGCTAATGTCCATAATTTTTTAGCCTGTTGAACTATTTTTTCCATAGTTTCCTCCTATTATTAATCATATATATCCCCCCAATTAGACCCGAACTCATAGTCTACTTTGTTAGGAACTTCAAGTGTAACAGCATTTTCCATAATCTCAACGATTTTTTGGGCTTCTTTTTCATTTTGAATAGATAAATCAAGCTCATCGTGGATCTGAATATGTGCTATAATACCTTCTTTATACAGCTCTAACATAGATTTTTTTGTCATATCAGCAGCTGATCCTTGAATTAATTTATTTAAAGATTTGTATGTATAAGCTCTTCTAATTCCTGGTCCATGTTCCCTGAGTGCGTCTTCATGAGTCATGGCTTTGTGCATACCAAAACTATTGGGTTCCCATAAATGAAACCTACACAGTCGACCTAGTAAAGTTCTTATCTGTCCTCTGTCCTGTGCTCTGTTGGAAGCCTTCTCCATTAGCTGTTTAACAAATGGAACTTTGGCATGATACTGATTAAATAATTCTGCTGCTTTCTCTTTAGTTACTCCTAGTTCTGCTTGAAGTTTTGCTTTTCCCATTCCATAAAATAATCCCAGGTTAATTGTTTTCGCTTGTGATCTAGGAATCTCAGCCATGTCTGCTACGGTCTGGTGGAAATCTGATTTAGTATTTTCTTTATAAGAATCTACAACATCATAGACTGAAGGTAATTTATAAAGAGATGCATAATGAACTACGAGTCTTGGTTCCTGTTGGTTGTAGTCAAAACATCCCCACTTACATCCTTCTTCAGGTATAAATAAACTTCTGATCTTAGGTCCTAAATCTTTATTCCTTGCAGGAATTTGTTGTAGGTTTGGATTCTGGTAGGAAAACCTACCAGTTACGGTGCCCCCGGTTTGTGATCTAAGCTGATTTATCTCAGCATGAATTCTTCCTTTATGTTCGTAACGTAGAATAGAATCTATAAAAGTTGTGTGTGCTTTATTAATCTCTCTTGCTTTAGCAATCATATTAACAACAGGATGTTTATGTTCCTGTAAAAAATTTTTAGTAAATGATGGCGCTTCAGTTTTGTCTGTACGTGGGTACTCTAATCTTAATATATCAAATACGTTTGCAATACTTCTTGCTGCCCATATCTGTGTATCAATATTAGTTTCTCCTTTTATCTTATGTAATAAATCTTGTTCAGCTTTTTTAAATTCTGTTTTCATTACATGCGCTCTTTCAATATCTACACGAACACCTTTAAATCTCATATCAACTAGACATGGGAAGAGTTCTGTTTCTAGATCAAATATATCTTCCAGGTCCTGATTAAGAATTTCTTTTTTCATTTCTTGCCATAGGCCTAGAGTTACTTCTGCGTCTCGTTCTGCATAAGATCCAGCATGCATAGCAGGAAGTTTATACATTTCAGCTTTAGGATCGATACCCCATTCAGATGCAGCTTCAGCCAAAGCAGCTTCGTTCTTACCATACCCCAAATAATGCCAGGATAAACTATTTAGATCATATCTAAATCTATTTTCATCAGTGATGGCTGCTGCAATCATGGTACAAACAATGTTTCCATTGATTTTGAAACCCATAGCTCTTAACCAACAGACGTCGTAAATAGCATTGTGAAAAATTTTTGTGGAAGGAGATTCTAATATATCTTTAAGCCATAACAGAACTTTTTGTTTGTCCATATTACCACCACCTTCATGAGCGATTGGAAAGTATCCTTTATAAAAAGAAGTAGCCACCGCGATACCTATAACTTCTCCATTACCAATAATCGAACCTGATCCTTTTTTAATAAGGTCAGGATCTTTTGTTTCTAAATCTATTGCTATTTCATCTACTTGGCGTAGATCAGGAAATTCTGTGGGTCTTACCCATTCTGTTTGAGCTTCAAATTTAGGTATTCGCATTACGAATAATCTCTTTCAATAATCATTTCTATAAAGTGAATTGCTTTTTCCAAATCTTGTCTTTTTCCTTTCAACCTATGTCTCAAGATATATTTTATAACGCATCCTTCTGGATAAAGCAACTCGTTTTCTATTACGAATTTACTTGGTTGAATTTTAAAGTTTTTATAATGAGATCCTCCGATCTGTTTACTGTAGACTTTCGATGTCATATCCGTGCTCCTCCTTTTTTGCAGTCATGATATATAAATTTTGTTTAGTACGTGTGACGCCCACATACCAGACTCTGTTTTCTTCATCTTCTTTATCTTGACTTTTTTCAACAGCTTCCCGTATAGTTTTAGTGTTGTCTAAGATAAGTAAAACATTATCTGCTTCGCCTCCCTTAGCTGCATGAATGGTAGATAGTTTTACACGAGGGGTTTTTGATAACTCTTCACCACTTTGAAGCATGTCTCTAATATATAAACTGTCCTCTGGTTCAGTTTCAAAAACTTCGAACCAAGTGTGCGTTCGTTGGTATCCAAATTCTTTTAAATCATACATCCGTTCTTCTTTTCCAGGAAATTCTTTTCCGAAATATTCAAATAAATCCTTACATTCTGAGATAGAGAGCAATGAGCCATTGGTCCACCGCGTATAGTTCTGTATCGCTGCGTAGAGTCTTGTTTTATAGCTCTTTCTATTTTTATATTCGAAATAAATTCCCATCTCTCGGAGAATAGGTTTAAGTTTTATTAATTTATCATTATATCTAGCTAACACTAACCATTTTCCTTCTTGGAGAGGCACATCTTCAATTGATGTTCCAAAATATATTGAGCCGTCCTCATCTCGTGCTTCCCATTCTTTTTTTATTCTCCGTTCATCTGGTATTCTACTTAAAATATTGTCAGCAATATGTTGGACCAATTTAGGAACTCGATAAGACTGTGGTAATACTATTTCTTTTGCAGGTTCTTGTTGAAATCGTTTAACATCGGCTCCCGCCCACCCATAAATAGCTTGATCATCATCACCAGCTAAGATAACATGTTTAGAATTTTTCTTTAAAACATCAAACATTTTCCATTGAATCGCCGATAAGTCTTGAGCTTCATCAATAAAAACGACGTCATATTTAGGACACAATTCTGCCTTAATAAATTTTTCGATCATGTCGGTGTAATCTTTAAGGTGGAATGATTCTTTGTAATTATCTAGTTCATCTCTTAAAATATATAATAAATTTTTTTCTAGCTCGTAAGAATACATGCCAGTGTTATATTCATCTTCAATAGATATCTCTTTGATTCGAGCAGAATTAATTAAATTAAAATATTCACTGTCTGAATCCACAAAACCTGTTTTTTCTTCTCCATTGCTATAGACTGTTACTTCTATCCCCACACTCCTGCCTATATCTTCATAGTGTTCATCCTGCATCACCTCACTTTTCTTCATACCTAATCTCCAAAAAGCTAGAGAGTGTAATGTTCTGAAATGTTTTAATTGTTTTTCACTTATGTGTGAATTTTGATCCAGCATTCTTTCTTTAGCTTCACCAGCCGCTTTTTTAGTAAAAGCAAAATACCCTATTTTATCAATTGGAGTTCCTAGTTTAAGAAAAGTTCGGGCGTAGTGTAAGAGACGTGTTGTTTTCCCTGTTCCCGGAGGCCCGAGTATTTTTCTCATCATAAAATTTCTGTTTTATGTTTTACTTTAGTGTGATGGATTGGAACGTTTTCAAATTCTTTGATAGAAATTTTTACAATGTTCTTAGTGGGTGTATTATATTTTCCCTTGTCCTTGGTTGGAAATCTTTTTTGATCTAAAAACTCAATGCCACAATCTTTATATGTATTTTTCATCATGACTCCTGTTTTATCTTCAATGTATTTCCAGTTCTTGGATTTTAATTTGTCATAAAATTTATCAAATTTAAAAAAGGCAAAACCTTCCTCTATTAAAACAGTTCCTGTTTTAAATCCTGCATCGTTCATAGCCTTGGGTCCATTAATTTTAGCATGTAGTACATCATGTAGTTTCTCTTTAGGAGTTGTGCCTATAGGGGGATTAACTATTTTTTGTGTCTTCCACAAAGCATCAAGAACGACCTGGTCCTCATCCCCTTTAATAATCGGTGGAGGAAATCCTGCTGCTTTCGCTATTGCATTTCTTCTTTTACGTTGATCGGTTACATGTTCTACTGAACGACAATGAACCGTTGCTGTACTGATTCCATTTGGTTTAATGACATCAAATTCATACTCAGGTTCTGGATCCAAATCAATTTTTTTAAGATTAGTTAAGATTGGATAAGTTCCCTTAGATCCTGCTAAGACTCCAAATTTTTTCTTAACACAAATTCCTTTTTTACAATGATCACTAATAGGACTCTGAGTGCATGTGTAACCTTTTTCTGATCTGTTCCATGATCTTACTTTAGCATTTAATAATTTATCGTCCCATGCATTGGCGTGTTGTTCTTCAAAGTATTTCACGGGAGCATTCTTAACTTTTTGTTTCCACTTATCTTCGTACTTCATCTTCACAAATACATGATAATTATACATAAATCTGTCCTTGCCATCAAAGGATGGATTCTTCATAATCCTGCTAAGTGTAGCTAGACAAGGGGGACCATCTTTAAATTCATCATCAGCTCCTTCGTAGATTGCTTGATCAATATTTTGAGTAATAGTTGTAAGATGGTTTGGATCAACCGAGTTTGCTTCTGCTACTGTTAAAAATTGTTCAAAGGTAAATTCGGTGCCATCTATATTTAAAGCTCTTCTTTCTGTCTTATTAAAATAAGGTAAATTAATAAATTGTCCTGGTCGCAATCCTCCTCTCTCAAGATCCCTGGTCAATTGGGTTTGTTTAGGGAAAATTTCTGTGTCTGGCTTGAGTTGAAATAAAGGGAGAAGATTACTTAAAAAAGATTTCAAGGCCGATGCATCCACAAAGGTTTTCATAAATATATATAAATGAATTCCTTTACTCTTGGATAGGATAGGAACGAGAGGTAATTTGTATTCTTGAATTTTGTCTATAATAAATTTTTTATTAAAATGTTCGTAGCTAGTTGGATCTATATCAATGAGTCCGAATTTAGTTTCTCCTTCTTCATTACACGGTTGAATTCCAATTGATTTAGTTCCATTTAAATGCTCGGTATAAATTTGATCTGTAAGCTCTTCGTAGTTCCAGCGATAGTCTCCTGGTTTTAATTTTAATTTTCCACTATCTGGATCAACATAGGCGTTCTTAATATTAGCGACACCATATGCCCCTCTATAACCATTAAAAATCTGTATGTATTTCTTTTCCATAATATCTTTCCATGGGCCCTCCAGTCTCCCTTTGGGCCCACGTCATGCATGTTTTTCTCCTAAGAGAAATTAGAAATGAGCTTCAGACCCTTTCGGTTTTTCCTCGCCATGTTTTGCTCTAACATTTCCTTTTGAAATATTTTCACAAAATGTTTTGGCTTGGTGATAGACGGCGCTATCAGTGACTGGTCCTACCTTACTTACTTCCCAACCAAACCAAGTGCCTTTATCGTTAGACATTTGAGTTGTTTTTAGTTTGTAAATATGGCTAAAAGATGCCGGAGTAAATAATCCGTTTTTACCTTTTATTTTTAAACCACTCATCATTGAATTCCATTTTCTACTAATTTTTAATTGAGTAGATTTCATAGAAATCAACGCGGTCGAAGGATTATCGCCTAAGATAATTACAAAATGGGACGCAGTTTTTTCGATATAATTACCATTGGGTAATCTATCTTTATAATTTGCGTCTGCTTTTGTTTTCGACATGATGTCGGATGAAGATGGGTAGATATTAACTGGTGCACCTAAACCTTCTCCTCTATCCTTCCATTCAAGATATTCAAGTTTATAAAAAGCGGGAATAACATTAATGCCTTCCACCCCATTATATAACTCTCCAGTAACAGAATTGTAAATCATTCCTGCTTCTGCACCTTCCACATATTTACCATCCCGTTTATTTACTTCAGGTGATAATTGTGCAAGGATTTTTAAGAACGGCAACGCTAAGTCTTGTTGACTTATATTGCCTAGTCCTTTCCCCATGTCATCTTCAAACATATTAGCTGGAAGAGGAGCATCGGTTTTTTTTGTCATGGTTCCTTGTTCATTGTTCATGATTATTGTTTCCTTGTTATTTTTGTTCTGTTGCCCGTGAACAGGTTAAATAAGTCAGAAGGCATATCTTGTCCAGCTTCGACGCGCTCCCTGACTAATGCTTTAAGTGTCATAGGTTCAACCTTTAATTTCTGGACAGGTTCATACCCTTGACCTTTTGCAAGGATAGCATAATCGCTAGCCTTGATGTCTTCGTTACGACCAAAAGCAACAGTAACCTCGTTTTTAATAAGGTCACCTAGGCCGTTGTCTCGAAGCCATTTAAATGCTTCTTCCTTTTTTGCAATCGGAATAGAAGCACCGTAGACGGGTTTAACTTCAACTGAAGATCCGTCTGCTAATTTTAATGTAGAGATATTCATTTCCTGCATCATTGTAGGAATAACTTCTCCGGACATTAAGTCTACATTTCTTTTAAGTTCCTTCAACTCTTTTTCTTTTTGAGTGAGTTCATCTTCTAAGTTTTGTAGTTTTACTACTTGATCAGAAAGACTCTTTGCCTCATTAACTGAGTCTAAGTCCTCTCTCTGGTCTTGTTCAAAATCAATATTATTCATCTATTTCTCCTTTCTCGTGTAGATTAATTTTAATAGGATAATATTTTCTTTCTTGTTTATCCCATTTTAATAGTTGATATTTACCACTGGTAATATCAGAAACGATAGAACATGCTACACCTATAATTGCAGGATCACCTGTCAATAATAAATAATCTTCCTCTTTAAAATCCTTTAAAGCTTTTCTTAATTTAAAAATCAAAGGACCTGGAGAAAATATTATTTGTGAAAATTCCGGCAGTAAAAATTTAAATTCCCCGTATTTAGACGCGCCCATAATATTTATTTTAGGATTGCCTGATTGGGTACCTGGAATTTCTTGTAAAACATAAACTATACTTTCTAACATTGACAAACAATATAAGATGTCTTATATGTTAAGTCAATAGAAAGAAAGATGAATTATAAATTTAAAACACAACCCTATGAGCATCAGTTAAAAGCTTTGGAGGTTTCCTGGAATAAACCTTATTTTGCATATTTTATGGAAATGGGTACTGGTAAATCAAAAGTTTTACTTGACAATATGGCCGTGCTTTACGACCAGGGAAAAATTAATGGTGCCTTAATTGTAGCACCGAAAGGGGTGATAGGAACTTGGTACGATCAGGAAATACCTACCCATTTTCCTGAGCATATAGAAACTAAGTCAGTATTGTGGCAAGCCCTTATTAATAAAAAACAACAGAAAAAATTAGATGTCTTGTTTGAAGAAGGAGAAGATTTTCATATTTTAATTATGAACGTAGAATCATTTTCTACTCAAAAGGGAGTTGACTTCGCGTATAAATTTCTAAGTTGTCATAATACATTATTTGCCATTGATGAAAGTACTACTATTAAGAATCCGGACGCTAAACGTACCAAAAATATATGCGCCTTAAGTAAACACGCAAAATACAGAAGAATTCTTACTGGATCGCCGGTTACTAAATCTCCGTTAGATCTTTATAAACAGTGTGATTTTTTAGAACCTGAACTTTTGGGTCATACTTCTTATTATACTTTTAGAACCCGTTATGCTGTTATGAAAACTGCTAATTTCGGGGGACGTTCTGTCCAAATCGTAGTGGGATACAGACATCTTGACGAATTGGCTGAAAAATTAAAAGCTTTTTCTTACCGAGTATTAAAAGATGAATGTTTAGATTTGCCAGATAAAACGTATATGAAAAGAATTATTAAACTAACACCAGAACAAGAAAAAGTTTACAAACAAATGAAGCATTTGGCTCTGGCTCAAATGGATGGAAAGACAATGACCACTGCTACTGTTTTAACTCAACTTATGAGACTTCAACAAATTAATTGTGGCCATTTCACAGCTGATGATGGGACTATCAAACCTATAAAAAATAATAGAACAGTTGAGCTATTAGATACACTAGACGAGATACATGGAAAAGTTGTTATTTGGGCGCATTACCAGTACGATGTAGAAACCATTATTGAACACATTAAAAAAGAATATGGAGATGACTCAGTTGTAACTTATTATGGAAAAACTCCGATGAATGAACGTCAGGAAAATATTGAAAAATTTCAAAACCCGACTAGTCCGGTCAGGTTTATAGTTGGAACTACTCAAACAGGTGGTTATGGAATAACACTGACGGCTGCATCTACTATGATTTATTACTCTAATGGCTATGACTTAGAAAAACGTCAACAATCCGAAGCTAGAATTGATAGGATCGGTCAACATTTCCCGATGACCTATATTGATCTTTTTGTAGAAAACACTATTGATGAAAGAATTGTCAAGTCTCTCAGAAAAAAAATAAATATTGCTACTACAATCATGGGGGAAGAATTAAAAGCATGGATTTAAAAGAATATGTCTTGCCTCAAAGTACTTGTATTGGTGGGTGGTATATTTCGCATAAAATCTGTGATGATCTTATTGAAGTCTTTGGAAGTAATAAAAATAATCAATCCGCCGGAGTAGTAGGTCCTCCTCCTTTAAAAATAAATCGGGCCCAAAAGGCGTCCACAGAAATAGCTCTTCATCCTGACTTCGATCACCCATCTTTCCAAGAATATAGAAAATATTTAGAACAGGTGATTCATAATTATGAAGATAAGTATCCAGAAGTACAAGATTTTGATAAATTTGGAATGATAGAATCTCCTCAGATTCAACATTATAAGCCTGGGGAAGGGTTTAAAATTTGGCATTGTGAACGAGAAGGGAAAGAAAATAGATGTTTGGTTTTTATGACTTTTTTAAATACGGTCCCTGAGGCCGGTACCCATTTTAAATATCAAAATATTCTTGTGCCTTGTGAAAAAGGTCTTACACTCATATGGCCCACTGATTTCACCCATACTCATAAAGGACAGGTTAATGAAAAATTTGAAAAATACATTTTAACCGGTTGGCTAGGATATATTTAATCCTACATTTTCTGGGAGTGTAGTAAAAGGTTGCTCAAAAATTTTTAAGCTTTATTTTACATATCGGTCTGTAGAGAGACCTAGAATCGGTTTATATTTTGTGCCACCATCCTCTTTAAAAGCAATTAGATATTCTTTCCTATTACTATTAATTTCTTTTTTATAACTCACATGCACCCATCCAGAATTAGGTTGGCCGGGTTCAAAATATTCTAATATAAGCTGGTCAAACATAAGGTTTTCCTTGATCCAGTCGCTGACCTCATTGTTAGGAGTGCCAAAGATTTCAAAATCAGCCGCCTCTCCCTTGCAATGTTGCGATTTACTTGAACTACCTATCTTTTGGGACAGGATTTCGTTGCGATAGCCCGATGTAACCGTGACTGTGTGGTTAAAATGGTCTCTAATGGGCTGTAGGACCCTCTCACAAAGCAATCTTAAATTTTCGGTCTCATCCTCACTAGGGTTGTTATCAAGGCCCATCCTTGTGGCTGTCTGTGACTTGCACATCTCTGCAAGACTAAAATTTTTAGATAGTTTCATTAAATTGTAAGATGATTCAACAATGTATAGATTAAATATACCATGCCAATAATCAAAGCTCCCGAACATGTTATTAATATTTTTTCAAGTCTCTTGACTCGTTCCTCTATTTTATGAATTTTTTTGTGTGTTTCTCGTTGCATAATTCTACACAGCTTCTCGTGTGATTCTATTTTTTGTAGTGCGTTTTGTTTAGTCATTAGGATTTACCGAAAAGTATATTAAGTTTTTGCTGGTTTGTCATCTGATTATAAGGAATATTTCCACCCTGATTTGTGAATGCCTGCGGGTTTACACCAGGTAAATTTAATGGAGTACCTGTATTCAAGCCAGGAATAGTTCCCATGTCCATAATACTTGGCATAAGTGGGTTCTGTATATCAGGGAATAGATCATCTAAAGAAGCATCAGCTAGTTGAGATTCAATATCATAAATAATATCATACGCTGCGTCCAAAGGATTAGTAACACCCATCTCATCTGCATGAGTCTGGAAAGCTTCTTCTACCTTAGCTGATAGTGTGTAAGGTCTGAACTCACCTTCATCAATTGCGCTCTGTTCAACATTAGATACTCTATCAAGAGCCTGTTCATATTTTTCGTCTGATATACCCAATACTCTTGCTGCATCCATGTCTTGTTTAAGATTCTTTTTAACTCCGAACAAAGATCGATTAGCATTGATGTAAGCATCAACAATTTCTCTAGGTTCAATTGGTCCACCTTTTAAAGTAACTCTAGTAAATAAAGATCCAGATTTTCTAACACCTGCTTGATAGTCAGCCACTTTATATTTCATGGTTCGACCTGGGTTCACTTGAACTGCTCTGAATCCAAAGAGTCCTGCAGCTTCGTCACCAAACTCATAGTCTTGTCCGTACTCATCATACTTACCTTTCGTAATGACATTGACAGGTTCCATAGTTCTGAATAATCTTTTAAGCTGAGGATAAGAGAAAGGCATTTGAGCATCCACTAAATGTTTCATGGTTGCTCGTGTTTTATTTCCAAATGTATCGTTTGGATTATAAACTTCAAAGCCGTCTCTTGTTCTTCCTTTTCTAGCGATGATATCCATCGCTGCTTCGGTCCAAATAGATTCTGAAATAAAGGGCGAAGCAAATTCTTTCATGGCTGTGAATGTTCCTTTCATAAAATCATCCATGATCCCATCGTTGTCTGTTCTTCCATCAGCTACTGCATTAATCACTGCTTGAACAGGTCTTATTAAAGTATCGTAAGCATTGGCATGAGAAAAATCGACGTACTTAAATTCTCCTGTTTCCGGATCCTTGATTGGAAGGATCGTTGAGTTCTTGGACCACTTCGCTACGTATCTTCTGATCGCTGCTTGTTCTTCATCGGTTACATCATAAAGTACTTTGAACATTTCAGTTGTTGCATAAGGAACTGCTGCAACTGTTGCACCAAAGCCAAACAATCTTGTGTAGCCTATGCCTTGAAAAGGTTTTACCTTTGTTCCATTGGCTAATGTAATTGTGTAATTAATATCTCTTAAAGCTCGTTCAACAATGTTAGTTCCTGTTCTTGCAATCTCTGCTGGGAACGATACGAAATTTCCTAAAGGTAATTTACGTGTGCCCTTAACAAAATCTGACACCATGTCATAGTTAGGAATATTATTCTTAACTATGTCTGCTGCTTCTCTTTTGAACCAGTCATCGGTTAACTGAATGGATTCACCTGCTTCATTGGTGAACCATTTACCTCTTACTAAACCATGTTTTGACATTGCCTTTTCCATTCGAGATTTTTCAACAGCCCAAGAATAAATTTTCCAGAAGTCATCTTCAGCTGTGTACATGTCCTGACCTACAGCTTTTAATTTTGAGAGAGGTCTCAGTAACATAGAGGTTCCTCTGTTAGCGTTCATCGTTTCACCAAAGCCTACGTCCTGCATCAGTCTAGAAACATCTCCGAGTCTTACATTAGTGTTCACGACTCCTAGTTCTAAGAGCTCATCATATAATTCATTTTGTATTCTTGTTCCTTTCAAAGGAGTTTGTAATGCTTGATAAGCCATCTTGATTGCATCTTTATCTGCAAAGGGAACGATCCCATTCGCTGTAGCAAAGGCTCCAGCACTTATAAAATTTCTCATGTGAGTGACAGGAGATAAAATTGTTTTAGCAATCTGTGATGTTGCTTTAGGGTAAAGAAGTAAGCTATGGTAAAGCTGTCCAATGGGTCCCTTATCCACAATTTTTGTTCCTACTTGTTCTAATGCCTCCGCCATGCCTGGCGTAGAAAACCAAGGAGAGTAAGCATCTGAAAAAGGATTCGATGCCCCTTCAGCACTTACCTTTGGTTTCTGATCGGCAGCTTTCATTTTCTTGACGACTTGTTGTCTTGCTTTAGTTCCTACATGTAAGCTCTGAGTAGGATCTAAAACCGCTATTCGTTTATAGTTGTCACCAAATAAAGCTAGAGCTTCATCCTCATTCTTGGTAAACATAGGTCTCTTACCTGCTGCAATTAACTCTTCGTTCTTTTTAATTAAATTTTTAAAGAAAACATTTCTTCTTACAATCATGGAAAGTTTAGCTGTACCTGCTAAAACTGTCTGCATTGGGTTCTGATGTTTACCTAACAGGTCTTCAAAGACTTTGAGTATGTCTTTATCCATTTGAGTTACTGCATATTTTGCCGGATCCTGGGCACCTTTCAGGGCCCCTATTGAAATTCTTTGAGATCCCCTAGCGGTTGCTGAGTTTGCAGCATCCAATGCAGTTCTATTAAGGAAGAATTTTGGTATCCTAAACAGAGCATCCGAAGGTCTATCTAATCTAAATCCTTTAGGCATCCCTGCACTTTTAATGACAGCGGAGACCATGGATTCTGCTTCTAAATCACCAAGGGCTGGTCTTCCAGCTGCCTCATTACTCTGCTTAAAAACTTCTTTAGCTCTATCAATAAGTTCACGAGTAGGTTTGTATCTAAACCATGGAATTAAAGACTTGTTGTACATAAATTCATAAGTGGATCCTAGATAGTTTGAAAATTTAGTACTAAACAGTGTTTTAAATTCTGTAATTTCTTCTTTTGATAAAGATTTTCCTAGCTCGGTAAACAACTCTCCCCATTTTGTTCTAATCTTTTCAAGACCTCCTGTTAGTTTCATAACATCATCAGGCTTGGCCCCTAAGGCGTGCATTCTTTCCATAACTTTTCGCAAAGGACCTTCATCCATTTTACTCCAGGTTGCTTTACCTGCATCATCCAGTGAAGGTGTTCCAGAAAGAAGAGCCTCGTTCACCTCCGCCATAAATTTTTTTCTATCTACACTGGTCGGTGAGTTATCCATCATCGTTTTCATACGTGGAAAGATTGCATCAATGGATTGATCAATGTCTCTTGAAATAGTTTTGGCAATTCTCGCATCACCTCCTGCTAGTCCTTTGGATAATCTAAATTCAGCAAAGGCTTCAGGCGTCCAGCCACTTCTAGATCTGAACCAGCCCCCTACCTTGTCGATCCATCTATCCATTGCACTGTTAGCAATATCTAATTCGTTGTTCCTGTTTCTTAATTTTCTAATCGTTGCTCCGGTTCCTCCGATCAAGCCTGTAAATAAAGCTCCTTCAGTTCCGAACTTAACTCTGTTTAATAAATCTCTGAAAGCATCTTCGCCTTCACCTCTATCAATTTCTGTGGGACCTCCTAAAAGATCTC
>VTLG01011712.1_pt1 | contig 15162 bp, 17 predicted proteins | sample 4694571 | NCBI WGS metagenome assembly VTLG01 (sample SAMN12604809, study PRJNA352737) | marine metagenome | biome: ENVO:00000447; feature: ENVO:00000209|ENVO:00000569|ENVO:01000036; material: ENVO:00002151; isolation source: viral sequences binned using virsorter ...
ACCGATTCAATTATAACCCACCTATGTAGGCTTGTCAAGAGGGTTTAGTTGGCCAAGATGAATGCGATCTATTATTGACCATTGATTTGCGTGTATTAGCGTTAGTAATAGTAGCAGGTAAATCTCTAAGTTGCTGTCTATACGTTACCCAATCAGCATTATTAGAAAGAGTTACATCTCTATTCTGAGTCCAGTCACAAACTGCCAATAAACCATTTCTTATTCTTCGTAATTCTTCTGGATAATTTCTTGCCGCTTCATATTCAGATTCAATTTTTTCTTGTTCTCTATGTAAATCATGATATGCCTGAGAATATATTCCTAAATTTGTAGCAGTTGCATTTAATTTACCATCATTATACTGTATATCACATGTCCCATCAGACATATCAGTACCAACACCAACCCAATTAACATGATGTATATCTGTTGGTATCCAAGAAAGATCCTGACTGACACTTGATATACCTACAGTATCAATAATAATCGTTCTATCTGATGGTATAAGTCTAAGATGCATTTTCTGTACCTTTCTCTAAAATATTTATTGACTGCTTTTGTAATGCCTGTACAAAAAGCTGTTGAGATTGTCTATTTGTCTTAACAGTTTCATTTCTAAATGATTCAACTGCTGCACCAGTTTGACGAGATTGTTGTGCATTCTCGACTAACAACATTGGCATCCATGCAACAGAACATCCCCATTCATCAATCTCTTTACCAGTCTGGGGGTTAGTTCCACGAATTTGTGTAAACCAAGCACATTCCAACTCAATACAATCTTTACCAATTAAAGGACAAAATTTTCCTGGTTCTAGTTTCATTATAATTAATCTTTACTGCATATTATAACATCAAGATATCTAACTCGCAAATCCATTGAGGTGTTAAATGAATAATTTCCATTCCCATGACTGTGATTAGAACTACTATTGAAATTATGACTATGTGAATTAGAATTAAAATTGTGGTTATGTCCACCACTATTAAAACTTATACCGTGATCATGGTTATGACCATTTCCACTATCAGATGTTCTGTATATTGTACCACCTCCACCTAAATTACTGACAGCATCATAACCCCAACTACCAGTTCTACGATCATTCCAACCACCAGCACCATTGGCATTTGCTAATTGATCATCACCTGGAAAGACGTGATTATGCTGTGCCATTTGGGAAGATGATATTGCTCTTCCCTGTGTATTACCACTAATACTTACATTCTCATTTGAAATATTTCCTGATACATTTTCATTACTAGTATTACCACTAATGCTAACACCTTCACTAGCACTATTACCACTAATATTAGAACTTATTGTTTTATTAGAAAATGCTGTCGTAAAATCTACACTACCACCAGAACCAGCAGTTCCTGATACAACTCTTAATGCATGTTGATTAGTGTCAGTTGTATCTTTTGTCCATCCAGTTGGTGCTGTTGATTGTTGAAATATCATTCTGGTTCCTTGTGGAAATCCAGAAAATGCTGCTGATGAAGTTAAATATGTATTTGTATCTACTGTTCCATCTGCTTTTAAAAATCCTGCTGATGTTCCACCAGTAACACTAACCTTTGCAGCAGTCAAATCACCAGTAATACTTGCATCATCTAGAACAGTTAAATCATCATTAACTATCATATCTTCTGTTGTGGTAGTGCCAGTAATCGATGCATTACCATTAACAGTTAACCCAGTAACAGTTAAATTACCTAAATTAAGATGCTCAGTTGCATGGTCATGTGTTGATCCACCTCCACCACTAACACCATATCTTCTGTAACTATCTGAGGTAGTCTCATCCTCAAGACTCTCAATACTATGTACATATAATTTTCCAAAAATATGCACATCCTCATTAAAAAATGCGGGCTTATCACCTATATCTAAATGGGAAGAATCGTTACTCATAATAAAAGAGAGGCTCCTCCAGTAGCATATGCTTTCGCAACATCTTTAAAACTCATACCTTTAACAAATGTACCATCACAAATATTTTCTCCAATGTTAGGAGGAATTTTACCATTTATACATTTAGAAGAATATGTAAGAGTTGTGGAACTAAATTCTATCTTATTACCTGCATTGATATTAATATTCTCACCAGCTTCTATATCAATGTCTTTTGCAGTCATTACAATATGTTTACCACCATCAATAGTAATTGTTCCATCAGGTTTTACTTTAAGTGCTATTTGCCCTTTATCCGAACCAGCTGAAATTAATACATCAACAGATGCTCCTTCTTTATTTGCAGCAGATCCTTCTGCTCCCTGACCACCTTCAATTTCAATATATCCATCATTAAAAATATGAAAAGCTCCTGTACTAGATTGTCTAAGTGAACATCTAGCCTTAGTATCAGGATCTTCACCATAAAAACCCCATACAGTTGCTCCATCCTCACCAACTTGGGGATTTCCAGTATCTATCCTAAAATGTGGACCAAAATTATCATACTGTCTCAGTTGCCAATTTTTATTTTTTTCTGGTTTACTTGCCATTTAACTTACACAATCTATTACTTGAAGAACCTTACCTTGATAGGTTGGTCTTGGTCTGAACGTCAATCTAATAAATGCACCATGACCCGTTGCAGAATTAATAATAATTTCAGTATCCTCTATATTCTTAACAGAAGGAATATTTATTATATCAGTATTTAGATTGTCTACACCATTAATCATACCTGTATCAGTATCAACTATAAGTGGATATGTAATTGTAGTTTCACCAGAACCAATAGTTACAGTATCACCTTCTTCATAATCAATTCCAGGAACAACAACAATCGGAATTGGTACAGTAACATCAGGTTCTTGATTATTAACTGGATACCCTTCACCTTCAGAAATAATATAAGCATCTACAACCTTACCATCTTTAATAACTGCTCTTGCCATAGCACCATATCCTTTTTGGCATGGATCAACCAATTCAATATATGGAGGAACATCATATCCAGAACCACCATCTTTAATATTAACACCAATTACACTACCACTTGCATCTTTTCCTGCTCCTACAACAGAACCAATAACTGCCTCTGCGATAGCACCTGTACCAGCACTTCCAAAGAATTTTACTTCTGGTGGTCCACACCACTGTGGTAATCCAGCAAAACATTCACCTAAACCACTACTAAATCCTGGTGTAGATACATTTGGATTTAAGAAATCCATTGGTCCCAATGATCCTGTGGCAATACTTAAATCTTGTCCAGCATCAAGTAACTGCTTCGCCATACTATTAGCAGTATTTGCAGCACCTAATACTTTTTGTGCTGCTGTATTAATGGACCTCTTTGGTCCGATACCTATAACCCACTCTGTTAATTCTCCTGCAATATCTGCTGGTGCTGCACCACACTCTTTTAAAAGACCGAATGCCATACCAAGTAAACCTTCTGCCTTTCCTCTTAACATACCTTCCAAATCAAATCCTGGTAAAATTTTACCCAAAAGACCCATGATACCAGATAATGCTCCTGTAATACCACCAATAATCTGATTCATTAGTCCACCAAGGAACTGATCTGCAATACAACTAACAAAATTCTTAACATTATTTGCAATACCACTTATTAATCCTTTAATGGCTCCTCCTAATCCACCAAGAATTTTATTCATTACACAAGGTACAGCAGCAGTAAGTTTCCCTATCCCAGGAACCATTGCTTTTTGAGCAGCAACTCCTGCCTTATGGGCTGCTGTTCTACTCTTAGTTGCCATAAAAACAAGTTTATTGACTTTATCATATAGCATATGCATACCAGGATTTGCTGCAGCTTCTATTCCTTTAAATGCACCATTCACCATACTACCAACCATACCACTAGATAAGTCAGTAATTTGTCCAGTTACCTTATCAATTTTACTATTAATTGCCGATTCTACATTACCAACGGCACCAGTAACATTATCTGTGATATTTGTAATATCAGTAACAAAATTATTCACTTCATTGGATATTGCACTTATTGCTTTATTTTCTCCTCCTTGTGTGTTTAATGAAATAACCTTTCCTATATTAGTAGAAAGTGTAGTCGTTTTAAGTTGTTTAGCATGTTTTACTGTTAAATGTCTAGGACTCTCTTGAACTAAATTACCACTTTGATCTCCTACCTCATTTTTAGCAGTAAGATTACCATCATTCTTAATTTTTTTAGTATATCCAGTAAAAGGAACGAATGGTGCTTGATAATCAGCACTAGAAACAGCAGCAGTTCTACCAATAGCACCCATAACAATAGGTTGCTGCCCATTATCACCATCTAAAAAGAATCCAATAACAGTATCACCAGGAGATATTCTTGTAGTTCTACTTCTATTTGCTCCACCAGTACCATCAGTACCACCAAGCATAATCTGGCACCAAGGGAGTTCTTCATCAGGTAATTCAATCTGATTACCAGGATGATAACCCATTATACGAACTTTAATTCTATTTCCCCATCCACCACCATTGATTTGCTCACCTTGAGCTTCCTCTGGTGCGACCTGACCAATCCACCATCGGAATCCATCTCTTCCAACAAAATTACTTTTTACTAGTGTTTCTTCTATCATTTTATTTTGTATTAGTCCCGTGTTGACCGTAAGTATCCCTAACCAAATTCATTTGAGTCCAAGATCCATCAGGATTAAAAAAGTGTCGTAAAGACTTAATCATATATAGACCACTCAAATCAGTATCAAACTCATTAGTTGCATTTACTGCTGTTTGTGGGAATTGACATTTAATAATATCACCTGCTCTCAAATTAGTATTAGAAGGTATATTCATATCCAATACCTGAGTGAATAATGTATTAAGTCTTGATAATGCCTGAGATTGATACTTCATTGGATCAGCATTCTCATCAATAGTAACACCAATACTTAAAGTACCTCTATCCATAACCTGTGTCACAATTCTAGATGGTAGATTACCAAGATGTTTATCAGACTCATCATTTATTTTTGGTAAAACTAATTTTTTACCAAGATTTTTTGTTTTTGCATCTGTACTATTAAATAATCCAGCTTCTTTTCCAGTAAATGTAAAATTCAATGGATCAAAGAAAATTCTTTGACTTGAATAAGCACCTGCTCTAAGTTTTGCTAGAAGATTATTATTTCTAGTTGTTTGATAACGTTGAATATTATAATCACCTATCTTTTCTTGTTTTGATAAAGCAACCTCTGTCCAAGTATAAGTGGCTTTCGGTTTCTTTGTCATCATCTTATCAACAGAATGAAAATTATATGAATCTCGTGTCTGATAAAAGAAATATCCAGCAGTACCATCCTTTTCTGATACATCAGGAACTGCCTTTGATGCTAACCAACCTATAACAGTAAAAGGTTTTCTTTGATTACCAATAAATCCATATGGATTCTGAGTTTCATGTATATCAAGTTTTTTCTTTGTTTGTAAAGTCTTTTCAAGAATATCTTTAACAGAATCACTAATTTTTGAAGTTGATGGGTATCTTTTTCCTACTCTTGTTGTTTCATTAGAAATTGCTTCCCTAGAAGTCAGTTGAAGTGTAAATGATTCTGTCTTTGATTTACTCTCAACATTGTCTATACTAGTAACAAAAAAATAATCTTTCTTTTTAGTAAAATCCAATCCAGGATTTTTACGACTATTACCCCTAACCTTTATTGAAACTCTTTCTCCACCTCTTAAAGGTAATCCTTGATAAATTGATTTTCCTTTAATACTATTACCAGTGTTAACAATCTGAGCAGTAGCAGTAATTACTGGTGACATTACATCTTCATAATATGAAAAAGCAATAACACCCGCTTTTAAATCAGCAGATTGTGATTGATCTGCTGATTCAATATTAAACTCTTCGTATATTGATGCGTCTATTGCTGCCATTTGATTATAAGTAAGCTGATTCTAGTTGTGATACTTTGTCTATTGTACTATTTAATGTCTCACCACCATTTACTCTTATAATTTTCGTTTTAGTACCACCAGAAGAAACAGTAGATCTATTACCATTACTAGTATTTACTGGTACAATAACTTTTTTCTTCTTTTTATTAGGGATAATCTCATCTACTTTAATCGTACTTACCTTAAATTGCGAACTAACGATATCTTTCTGGTCAACAACGATAGGTTTCTTTTCTTTATTAGGTTGATCAGAACCCTCAACTACACTTCCATCTTCAGAAGAAGGAGCACCTTCATTTTTTAAGTCGAGACTAATTTTCTTAGTCTGAGGAATTTCAACCCCTTCCATATTAACTGGTTTTGCATCCTTAGTAAATTTCTGGAATTGGGGATTATTTTTACCTTTTTCTGATGATTTACTCCTATTAAATATTGCATTAACTTTTTCTGAAAGTTGTTCCCATAAATTCTTCTCTTCTGGATCTTCACCTATTTCAATTTGTTTTTTAGTAAGAGGTGGTTGACCACCTATTGCTCTTTCTTCATTAACTTCTTTAAGTTCATCATCACTTATTTGTCCGTCATCCTTTTTCTTATTAGGAAATAGATCAAGAAAATCCCACCACTGATTAGGTGTTTCTTCTCCTCCACCTTCTACATTATCAACATTTTTATTTTCATCATTTATATCTTTATCAACATCATTAAATGTTTTATTAACATCTGCTTCCAGATCCTTAATATCTTTCTCAGGATCAAATGTAGGTAATTCCTCTTCTTTTTTATTGTTACCAGTAATCCAACCAACAAAGTCTTTAACAGACTTTGTAATATTATCCCACACATCTTTAACTTTCTTATACCATTCTTCTCCAATCTTAACTACTTTAAGGAAAGAATTAACAATCCACCCAAGAGCAAGCCAACCAATAATATCCATTGCTTTACTAAAAAGTCCTCCAGCTTTATTAACAATCTTCTTTGTATACCTATCTGCAAGACCCATTTTTCCCTTCTCTTCTAAACCCGCTTCTTGTTTTGCTCTAAGATCTCGAGTTCTTTTTCTTGTCCATCTTTGCTTATCAAGAACTATTCCACGTTTTACTGATTTATTTCTTCCCTCTATTGTCTTATTAGTATCTCCAAGTTGATTGACAGCTAACATCATTCCTGCTGCAAATCCAGCAGTTTGTTGATGTATCTTACCAAGATTTATAGATGCCGCCTTTAATGGCATCTTTTTACTCGTTCTATTTTTTGTTAATCTTTGTCTTGCCTCAGCACCCGCATCTCCTTGTCCATATATCCTACCAGGATAACGATGCATAGATGGTTCAGACCAAGGATCAGGAATCATTGCACTATTAGTCATACTATGCTCCTAATACACCAGATTGAACCTTAGCAGTAACTGCATAAAGATTATTATTATTTTCAGCACTTATACTAGGAGTTTTATCAGCAACGTCCGTATCTTTTCCTCCATTAGATACTGTTGCTCCATTTTCTCCACCAAATGGTACATATACAATCTCAATATCATCTTTGTTAGGATCTTCTCCAACACTATCTGCAGTATTATTCTTTATAGAACTTACATTATCTTCATTTACTTTATTTTCTTCTTTCTTCTTACCAGTACCAGCCCATCCAAGGAAATCCCAAGCAGCTCTTGTAGACGGATCATCATCCTTTTTACCTAATGCCTTCCACATGTTTACACCTGCTTCTGGAAGTATTTCAGGTAAGAAGTTTATTCCCCACCCCTTTAACATTTCTGCAATTTTTTCATAAGTATAGACAATACCAGCAATTGCAGCGACAATACCTGCAACAGTTGCAACAACAGGAGCAGCAACACTAGCAGCAACTATACCAGCAATACCAGAAATAAGTAATACACCTAAATCAACCCAATCTCCATCCATAAAGTCTAAGAATCCACCCAAAACGGTCAAAATCTTAGATGCCAATGGCATAAGATTCTTTATACCACTAAAAAGTCCTTTACCTTTTGTAGCAGTAGTTAATGTAGATCCTACATTACCTTTTGGAATAGTTGGTGCTCCTCCTGATGGTGCAACTATTTTACTACTTTTAAGATTAACTACCTTATCTAATTTTACTTTATTTTTAGTTAAATTTTTATTTAATAATTGATTTTGAAGGGTTCCTGATTTTGGTATATTAACTTTTGGAGGCTTAACAGTCTTACCAAATCCAAATAATCCTCTGCCACCAGTTATTTTATTAACTAAACCTCTTCCAATATTTTTTATAAAATTACCAACACTTGTTATTGCTTTACCAATACCTTTAGTAATAAGTTTCCATATACTATTAAGTCCCGTAAGACCAGCACTCAAAGTAGCTAATACACCTTTAAGGGTAGTACTAGCTTTCTTCATTAAATCCCAATCACCTTCTCTAATACCATTCCACATATCAAGAAGGCTATTAAGGATTGCTCCTCCAAAAAGCCATCCCATGAAACCGAGCACCTTATCTAAAAGACCCCTCATAGTATTTTGCACCTTCCTGACAGGTGCCATTATTACTTTCTTCATTGGAGCTGCAGCACCACCTTCAAGGTTTTTCTCTGCTGCTGCTCTGGCTGCTTCTACTTCTTCTCTTCTCAGCCTATCTTCTTCCTCTCTTTCTTTCCTCTTTCTTAAAAGTTCAGAGAATGCAAGTCTATCATTAAGTATTCCAAGGGATTTATTTAATTCTTCTTGCCCAGTCTCAACCTGTTGCATCTGAGCCTGAACTTTACCCAAAACTAAAGAATGCTTAGTAAGTATAGGAATCGTAGAATCTTCACCACGCATATCCTTAGAAGATACAACACTTTGAGTGGCTTTTAATGTTCCTGCTAATGGTGATTGTAATGTACTAGGCATTATTTGATTGCTGTTGCTGTTTTAGATTTTCTTCTTCAATGTATTGTTTAAGTAAAGAAAGATAAATTTCTCTCTCCCAAGGAATCATATTTTCTAGCTCTGTTAAGCTATATTTATGGTGTTGCATCAAAGCAAAATTTACTTTGAAGTATGACTCAAGGTCTTCATGAGCCATACTTACCCGAAAAAACTTTGCAATCCCTCCAAAACCATCTCACTTTCAACACCAGTATTTGGATTTTTAACTTTGAATGTATGTTTCAACTTAGGCATTGTCTCAAAGAATCCTTCAATTTCTTTAAACTGTTTTGAACTTAATTGTTCAACAAATTCATTAAGTTCCTTCTTAGTAGAATCTGAAGCAGCCCAAGACTCTTCTTCATTATAAATCTGTTCAATACATTGTATAATAAGATCAAAAGTACCTTCAACAGTTACTTTTTGACCAGTTGCAAAATTATTTTGAATAAACTCATTCATTGATGGGTATCTCATTCTAAGAGTAAGATCATTATCTAATTTAATATCCTTTGAATGTTTTTCATCAATCTCAACATTAATCTCATCTAGATTAATAGAAACTGGAACTTTGGTTTCTTCATCATCAGGACAAGTAACCATTACTTCCACATCTTCCCCAACAGATTTTCCACGAATATTAAGGAACAAATATTCAATATCAAAAGTAGCGAGATTTTCTACTTTTACACCTCTTGTTGAAATACAAGCAGAAATAACATTTTTAACAGCAGATGCAATCTGCTTAGGATCCTCACTCTCCATTGCAATAATAAGAACCTTTTCTTCTTTAACTAAAAATGGTCTATATTTTATTTTCTTTTTAGTTGAAGGTATCTCCAGCTCATAAAGGGGGGTCGAAATCTTTGGTAAAGGCATAATAACCTAATGTACAAGTCAGTAATAATATATATAAGGGTTTTTTAAGATTTACTTATTACCCAATTCATTCATAGCATCAATTGATGTTTGAGACATTCCAAAATCATTTTTCAAGACTTGTTCTGCATTGGGAATAGATTCTTCAACACCTTGTGTATTCCAAGTACCTTGAGGAGCATCATCACGAATAGTAATTGAAGGTGTTCTGTACTCTGCATCATCTGTTCGATATGCATTATTTCGTTGATTACCAGTTAAATTAATATGTAAACCTTCCCACCAAGACTTAGATGAAGTCTTACCACAAATATACCTATCATAATTAAAAGTACAAGTTGCCTTCATAATCCTTGATCCTTCATAAGCTACTTGTGTATCACTAAGTGCTAATGGGAATAATCCAACAAAATTCCATTCAATACTATGATTATAATCCTTTTCAAATTTTACAATACCAGTTTTTTCAGATTTGTATTGTTTTGGATATCTCATTCTAAAATGATATCCATCACGTAATGCATTTCTTTCAGAACCACTAGCAATATATTCAATCCAATGTTCTAAAAACTTTAATACTTTATAATCTCTATCAACATAAAAACTCAAACTCATTTGCATGAATTGTCTGGTATGTGCCATTTTTTCATTAACACCTTGATAATTACCAGAAATATCTGCGGTCATTAAAGAACTACCAGGTATAACAGCATCACTTGCCATTAATCCAATATCTTCTCCAATAAATCTTTTATCTACACCTCTCGATATAAGATGTTGCTGCACTGGCCAAGGAATACCAAACCTAACAAGATAATGTGAGGTTTGTGCAACGTTTGTAAATAATGGTTTAAAATCAGATATCTTTCTGGGTCTTGGTACAGATCTTGCCACTCTAAATATTTTATATTTGATTAGTATAGTTATTTAGATGTCTTATAAAGGAAAATATCAACCAAGGTTCCCCAGTAAATATAAAGGCAATCCAACTAAAATAATATATCGTTCTTTATGGGAACGAAAATTCATGCAATATTGTGATTTTAGTAATAATATTTTAGAATGGGCTAGTGAAGAAATATCAATTCCATACAGATCACCTATTGATAGAAGAGTACACAAGTATTTCCCAGATTTTTATATTAAAGTAAAAGAATCTGGTGGTAAAATTAAAAAATATCTAATAGAAATAAAACCAAAAAGACAAACTAAACCACCTGTTAAAAAATCAAGTAAAAAAGCATATATCTATGAAGCCCACGAATATGCTAAAAATCAAGCAAAGTGGAAAATGGCAAAAGAGTTTTGTAAAGATCGTTTATGGGAATTTAAAGTTATGACAGAAAAAGAACTAGGAATTGCTAAATGAGTCGAATTAGTTCCATAAAAGAAAATCTAATAGGAACCGAAGATGCTGATGATTTAATGTTAGAAATCATTAGTGTATTAGAAGAAGGTACTAAGATTCCAATTGCTGGTAATTTTTATGTCTTTGTATATAATCCCAAAACACCAAATATTAGATACGATCAAAATCCATTGGTTGCAGTAACACAAGTATTAGAATGGGGATTTAAAGGAATCAACTTTCATTGGGGTGAATCTAGACAATATACATGGAATGAAGTAGCAGGAGGACTGTATCGAGTAACAGATGATGAGCTAAATGACCTTGATGGTATACCTTTTGCAAAGTTTCGCATAAATAACTAAAAAATCAGGTCGATGAGTATAACAGGAGTTTCAGACTCAGGAAAAAGTGTTAACCAAACAGTCAACGACACATTAGAGCGTCTTGGTGAGACTGATCATATTCGTGAGACTATAAAAAATACACGTCTTAAAGAAAACGTAAAAGACTCAAATAGTTCTGTAAATTCAAATAAATCAACAAAATCAAATACCTTCAGTTCCAGAGTTGCATCTGGTGCTCAAACCTATCGTTATCCAAAATCATATATGGATGATAGGAGAGACTATCTTGAGATAAGAGCAATTAAACACAAATATAGTGGTGCATCAGCACCTTCTGGTGGTGGATTAGCAGAACGCTCAAATGAACTTAATAAGCCTGGTGCATCCCAAACTCAGTGGTATATGTATCTGCCAATGCCACAAGATATTCTAGACAATAATACTGTTGGTTGGAATGAAGATAAAGTAAATTCAATTGCAGCTGCTGGTATTGGTGGAGTATCCGATGCTCTTAGTGGAAAAGGTGATAAGGTTTTGGAACAAATGGGTCAAGGAGTGGAAAAAATGACTGACCTTAATTCCAATGAGAGAAAAGCAATTAATGATTTTATTGGTACACAAGCAGTAAACGCTGCTGGTGCAAACGTAAGAGCAGAGTCAATGCTTACCAGGGGAACTGGTAAAATTCTACAATCAAATATGGAATTATTATTCACTGGACCTGGACTAAGATCATTTAACTTTGCTTGGAATTTTGCTCCACGAGATGCTGATGAAGCACATGAAGTTAAAAATATTATCAGAGCAATAAAAATTGCCATGGCTGCCAAAAGAGGTGGAGACACAAATGGATGGTTTATAGATTCTCCAGATTATTTCAAATTAAATTATAAGCATAGAGGTAATCGCCCTCATCCATTTCTAAATCAATTTAAACCATGTGCAATGACCAGTTTTAATGTAAATTACACTGGATCTGGTACATACGCAACATATGCGGATGGTGCACCAGTTCATACACAAATATCAATGGCATTCCAAGAAGTTAACCCAGTTTACAGTGAAGATTATAGTACTGGAAAAGGATCACTAGGAACTGGTTATTAAAATGGCATATTTCAGAGAACTACCTAACCTAGATTATCAATCACCATTCTTACACAAGAATTCTTCTCTTGATTATGTAAGAACTAAAAACCTATTTCGTAGAGTAAAACTTTTAGATTGGTTAAGTGATAAAGCAACACTATTCCATAAGTATGTAATACCAGAAGGATCTAGACCTGATATTGTCGCAGAAGAATTGTATGGTAATGCCGAATTTGATTGGGTTGTATGTCTAACTGCTGGAATTACAAATGTTAGAACAGAATGGCCACAAAATAATCATAACTTATATAATTTTGTAGAACAAAAATATACTCTTGAAAAAATGAATGATATTCATCATTATGAAACAAAAGAAGTTAGAGATAGTTATGGTAGACTAATCCTTCCAGCAGGACAAGTTGTAGATCAAAACTTCTCAATACCACCTGCATATAATTCTGCCACTTCTTCTGTTTTCTATAACATAGTAAGTCCAGGAGAAACTGTAAAAGATACAACTGTCTACGATACAGGTGGTAATATTAATCCAGTAATTGGTGTAACTAATTATGAATACGAAACGAAGTTAAACGAAGATAAAAGAACCATCCAAATACTTCGTTCTGGTTACTTACAACAATTCTTAAATGATATGAGAACTGCAATGAGTTATGAAGAGAGTTCTCAATATATAAATTCTACTTTGATTAGAACAGATAATACACGTTTAATCGGACCATAAAAAAAGACCCCCCGAAGGGGTCTTTTCTTTATAACTTTAAGTTATTCTGCAGCTAGTTTAGCGAAGTAGGAGAGAGCATCATCGTCCTCATCCTTATTCCAACCATCATTGCTGAGTTTTGCATCTACAGCAGCACTAGCAGAAGCTCTTGCAGGTTCTTCTAGTTCTCTAGCAGAACCACGACCTTCACTCTCATCTTCTAAGGACTCATCTACTTTCTTAGTAGCAAATTGACCCCTAAGAACAGATTCTAAACGAGCACGAAGAGCATCATAAGACTTAAACTGATCAGCAGCAACTAACTCAGCGAGTGAGTATTGCTTCTTCCAGAGTGCCTCCATTGCATCATCATCTTCAAGAAGAGGAGATACACTAGCAAACTCAGAGGAATCATAGTTCCTATAACCTGCTACGTTCTTTGCCTTCAACTTGAAGTTAGCACCTTGCCAGAAATCAAATGGATCAATGGCAGTCTCATCTTCAAATTCAGGCTGCATTGCTGCAGTTAGTTTGTCAAAGATTTTCTTGCCGTACTTATACAAAAATACCTTACCTTCATTTTCAGGATTTGCTGGATCCTTTACAACATATATGTTAGAAACATAAGTGAGTTTACGCTTCTGCTTACGTGCAGTATCTTTACCTGCATCTGTACCATTATTCCAAAGTTCAGAATTGTACTCAGAAACTGGATCCTTCTGACCAAGAGTAGTCAGAGAATTCTCTATGTACCAACCACCAGGTCCTTGAAAGGCATGGGAGTATAGTTTTACAAACGGTAGATCCTCACCGTTAGGAGCAGGAAGAAAACGTATTACGGCATATCCATTACCGCTTTTGTCTACGTCTAATTTCCATAAACGATCATCGGTGTTACCACCTGTGTTATTAAGCTTTTCTACTTCTTTTACCAGTTTTGCGGTAAGAGAGCCCAGCTTGGATTGCTTTTTTAAGTCTGCGAAAGACATAATTGGATACCTCGGATAAATTAGATTCGTTGGATGTTTAGATTATAACAAGAAAACTATTGTCTGTCAACTTGTTGTTTTAGATTTTCAATAGTTTGTTTCATACCTTCAAATAACATATTAACATCAGTACCTGGTGGAAAACCCATCAATTGTACTGAATCTTGTAGAGTTGCCTTCATTTTTTTAGCCATGGGATCATCTGAAAGAGATAACCTTGTATACATGACCTTTTGTTTTTGAAGCAATTCTATTAACAATTCAACGTGTTCTATCTGCTCTTCACGAGATAAATCACTAAAAGACATCATATTACTGTAAACAGTTTCCTGCATTTTATTAATTTCGTCCAGTTCTTCCCGAACGATTTCAGATGCAAAAAATTCACTCATTGATTACTTCTCGTAAGATTTTTTTATAGTTAAACACATTAATATTTAGGAAAGGAGAGTACTTTCTAAGTTTTAAACTTACGGTTTCCCATACTGGATCTTGTAATTTTTTATCAAATTCTTTTGCGAAAGAAAAGACTTTTTCCAGTATCGTAAGCGTTTCTAGCGAGATCTCTCCACCCAGATATCTTTTTAGGACTAATGGGTGTCCCTTCGAGCAACTGAATAGCTTTTCTAAATCGATCTCCGATAGTAACTTCTCGGACTGCTCCTTGAAAATATAAGTCATACTCTGTTTGCGTCTCATCCACTCTGCGTAAGTTCTTTCGCCAGAGTTGATTATCTCTCCTATCCATAAGTTTTGAGGTGTGTCAGCGTTTACAAAATTTGCTAAAAGAAAGTTTAGCACTTCTTCATCAGAATACTTTCTAGATGTTTTTTCAAACCAATACTTATCCTTCCTTTTATTGAAGGAGGACATGGTAGCACGGGATTTACCTCCATACTTAAAAAAGTCATATTTACGGTTAGTAAAATGACTCTTCATTGAGAGATATGTTTGATAGGTTTCAAACGGGGT
>VTLG01013466.1_pt1 | contig 15161 bp, 14 predicted proteins | sample 4694571 | NCBI WGS metagenome assembly VTLG01 (sample SAMN12604809, study PRJNA352737) | marine metagenome | biome: ENVO:00000447; feature: ENVO:00000209|ENVO:00000569|ENVO:01000036; material: ENVO:00002151; isolation source: viral sequences binned using virsorter ...
AACTACTGCTGATTTAGGATTATCAAAATCAATAATTTCATCTTCAGTTCTATACTCAAAATTACGAACTTGTATTTGATTAAGAATATCTAAACCAGTATTATTATCTACAATATTCTTTTTAACTCTTTCATCAGAAGTAGTTGACCAAGTTGTAGTATTTCCTGAATGATAAACTCCATTACCAACATTACCAACCATTAAAGTACTATCACCTTTTCCAGGGGCGTTATATCCTATAGATATTGAATATTCGTCATCATTAGCAGCCGTATTAGCATAAGCACCAATCATGACATTCCTTATGCCAGTAATTATACTTGCGTTGTAATCACCTGCTCTGTAACCAACGCAAGTATTAAATTGTCCTGTTGTGATAGATTTTCCTGAAAGCGTACCAAGGGCAGCATTGTATTGTCCAGTTGTTAGATCATATAAAGAATCATGACCAATAGCAGTATTTTCTAATCCATCAGTAGAACTAACCATTGAATTTTGACCAACAGCAGTGTTGCCAACACCATTTGCATCTGTATGAGCATATAAAGCACCAGATCCAACAGCAGTATTTTCACTCGCAGTTGTATTTGCTTCTAAAGCTCTATGCCCAACAGCCGTATTATAGTTACCTGTTGTATTTGCTTCTAATGCTTCAAGACCCATACCAACATTACATATGCCAGTAGTATTCGCTTTTAAAGTGTTATAACCAAAAGCTGAATTACTTGCACCAGTTGTATTTACTTGTAAGGCATACATGCCTACAGCAGTATTTTTACTCGCAGTTGTATTATATTGCAGACAATGAGTACCTACAGCAGTGTTATAACCTCCAGTTGTATTTTCAGTTAAAGCTGTGTTACCTACTGCAGTATTGTAATGACCAGTAGTATTTGCATCTAAGCAATAAGCACCAACAGCAGTAAGAGTATTACCAGTTGTGTTAGCAGTTAATGCTTTAAATCCAAGAGCAGTATTATAATCAGCCGTACTAACTTTTAATGCCCAAAAACCTACTCCAACATTACCTGTTCCAGAGGTAATCGTAGCTACACTATTTGATCCAACAGCTACGTTATTTGCTCCTGTTGTTGCTAAATATAAAGCATCATTACCAATCCCAACATTATCATTAGCAGTTGTATTGCTAAACAGAGCTTCATCTCCTACAGCTACGTTATTTAATCCAGTTGTATTTGTACTTAATGACTGATACCCTACGGCAGTATTTTGAGTTGAAGTAGTATTGGCATCTAAAGACTGAGCACCGATAGCCGTATTACGATTCCCTGTTGTGTTTGCAGCTAACGCATCCCAACCCATAGCAGTGTTACTATCTGCAGTTGTGTTTGCAGCTAATGCACTCTTACCAACAGCAGTGTTTTTATCTCCAGTAGTATTTAGTGCTAAAGCTTCTGCTCCTACGGCTGTATTAACAAAACCTTCTGTGTTTGCAGCTAAAGAACTCTGACCAACACCTGTATTTCCATAACCTGTCGTATTTGCAGTTAATGCCTGATATCCAATACCAGTATTTGAATTGCCTGTTGTATTTGCATAGAGTGCATTTTTACCAACAGCAACAAGATTTGATCCTGTTGTGTTTGTATAAAGTGCTCTATACCCAAAAGCACTATTTTCAGCCGCTGTATTTGCTTGTAAGGCGTAGTCACCAAAAGCACAATTAGAATTTGCAGTTGTGACCGAACCTAAAGCACCTCTACCAAAAGCAGCATTAACAGAACCTGTTGTATTAGAAACTAATGAATCTTTACCAACCGCAACGTTATTCTCTCCAGTTGTATTAGCAGTTAATGCAGAACGACCACAACCTGTATTGCCTACACCTGAAGTAGTAGCGTATAAACAAGCCTGTCCTACTGCTGTGTTATAACTACCAGCACCAGAAACCTGTAAAGAACTAGATCCAATACCTACGTTATAAGAGCCAGTATTAGCATTACCTGAATAAGCTCCTAGATAAGTGCTCTCAGTTCCAGTTGAAATAGTTTCTCCACTTTGCTTTCCTACAGCAGTATTATTATTTCCAGTCGTAACACTAGATAATGCATTATATCCAACAGCCGTTCCACCACCTCCAGTAGTATTAGCGTCTAAAGCTTGAGAACCAAGTGCAGTGTTATAACCTCCAGTTGTGTTTACACCTAAAGCATGTACACCTACTGCTGTATTTGATGCTCCTGTAGTATTAGAATCTAATGCATAACTACCTAAAGCTGAATTATCTCCTCCAGTTGTATTTGCAGTTAAAGAATAACCACCAACAGCAGTATTGTTAGAACCAGATGTATTTGCACCTAAACTGGAATGACCTATAGCAATGTTGCCATTTACGGTAGTAGTAGCATCTAAGGCAAATGCTCCAATCGCTATATTTTGTTCTCCAGAAGTGTTTGCAGCTAGAGCATCTTTACCAACTGATACGTTATTAGCACCAGTAGTATTTGCATACAAAGTAGTTTCACCTATAGCAACATTATTAGCTCCTGTAGTATTTGTATACATTGCATTATGACCTACGGCTACATTATCTCCACCTGTAGTTGTATTAGCCAAAGCATGTTGACCAACAGCAGTATTATCACTAGCTGTAGTTGATGTTGTTAAAGCTCCCTGACCTACGGCTACATTATCGCCACCTGTTGTATTTGCGTCTAAAGCTAAAGCACCAATGGCTACATTGTTACTTGCTGTTGTGTTTGCACTTAAGGCATTTCTACCAATAGCAGTGTTACTTGCTCCTGTTGAGTTTGTTGTTAAAGCTTCTTGTCCAATTCCTGTATTATAACTTGCAGTTGTGTTCGCATCCAAAGCCATACTACCAACAGCAACATTCTGTTCTCCAGTTGAGTTTGCAGCTAAGGCAAATCTTCCTAAACCAGTGTTATTAGATGCAGTTGTATTTGCAGCTAAGGCACTTGCACCTAAAGCTACATTATTTTCTCCAGTTGTATTTGCACCTAAAGAGCTAGTTCCTACTGATGTATTATTGCTTGCTGTTGTATTAGCATCTAAAGCTAGAGAACCTACAGCTACATTATTAGCTCCTGTTGTATTTAGATTTAATGCTGTATAACCAACAGCAGTGTTATTATCTGCTGTGCTATTTGTTTGTAGTGATCCTCTACCTACCGCAGTATTAGCTACTCCAGATGTGTTTGAGTAAAGAGAAACAGCACCAACACCAGTGTTGTTATCTCCTGTGCTATTTGCGTCTAAAGCTCTCCATCCAACTGCAACAAGATTATCTCCTGTAGTAGATGACTTTGCTGCCCTAAAACCTATAGTAGTATTTTGGCTGCCAGTTGTGTTGTCTCCTGACGCATATTGTCCAACCGCAGTGTTATCTGAAGCAGTTGTATTTGCACCTAACGCATGAGATCCAACAGCAGTATTAGCACCACCTGTTGTATTTGCGTCGAGCGAACGATAACCAAGTGCTGTGTTGTCTCCTCCAGTTGTATTAGATAAGAAAGCATACGTTCCAAAGGCAGCATTTGAATCAGCAGTTGTTATTGCTGTACCTGCTTGAAAACCAACTAAAGTATTGTTATTTGCGTCTGTACTTTGAAAACTATCGCCAGCTTGGTTACCTAACGTAGTATTGTTTTGAGCATCCGAACCACCTAACAATAATCCTGTTGATGTAATACGAAGTCTTTCTGTCTGAGCCGTTGAAAAGGCAAGAGTATTATCTGCTGCCCTATATACACCAGTATCTTCTGAAGGCGCAGAAGAATTAATTCTACCTACAAAGGCATCACCTCTTATCTGTCCATCAACATCTAAAGGCTTACCAGGAGATGATAAACCTATTCCGACGTAGCCGTTATGAGTTATTATTACCTTCTGTACTAATGTTTGACTTGATGTAGAACTTGCAGAAGTATAAAAACCAAGTCCTATCTTATCTGCATCTGAATCTGTTTGAACTGAGGCAATAGCTGAGCCTGTTCTTAAAGAACTAGAATCTGCTTTTCCTAATGCAAGGACTGCTTGAACATTACCACTACCATCACTTCCTCCAGATCTTAAAAATAAGGCTTCACCAGCATGTGTATTATTATCTAAAGTTGGAGCAGTAGAATTAATAGCGTCAAATTTTGCTTTAGGGCTAGTTGTACCTACACCAACCTCTCCAGTTGACTTAATAGTTAATACTTGACTACCAGCATTCCAAATTTGGAAGTCTGTTGATTCTTGATTGTTAATAACCCCATTTCCAGAGCCATCTGGTCCTATGTATATACCATCACCAGCAGCACTTCCAGAAGTGGAATTTGTTACCTGTACGTACCCCCCATGAACCTGAAGAGTATTAGTAGGTACGATATTTCCTATACCAACCTTACCATCACTAGTAATTCTTAAACGTTCAGTTCCAGCAGTCGTAGCTCTTAAAGTATCAGCAGCTGGACGATCAAAATAAGTATTACTATCACCACTAAAAGTTATAAACCCAGTAACATCAATTCCGTCCGTAGTAGTCTCTAACTTCTGTAAATTATTCCAATACAGTTCAACTTCATTATTAGCCTTAATTACAACACCATTTTCATTGTTATTAACCCTTAAACTAATATCAGTTGCTGTGTCTATAGTTAATGCTCCAGCACTATTATCTATTACTGCGTTGGTAGCATCATAATATAGCTCGAAATCATTACCACTACCCAGAAGCAGCTTCTTATTATCTGGTAAATTTAATCCAGTTCCTGAATAGTTTAGTATTTGAGTACCGTTAGATGTATAACCTACGTCTCCAGAACTAATTCGGAAGAAACCTGTGTCTTGGTCATTTTGGAACGTGAATGAGGGGCCGGTAGCCGTACCGTCAGGGAATTCGCTACCAGCAGTAACATAGTCAGCACCAGCTAAAATAACACCAAAGAAAGCGTGACCATTGGCAGGCGCAGAGCTAAATACAATATTTCCACCTAATAATTTAAACCCTGCAGAGCCAGTAGGATCCGGTTCTTGGAGAACACCATTAACCGAAATCATTACCTGCTGAGTATTAATTGGGAATGGTACTGGTGCAGCTCCATTAACTTGTAAAGCAAAAGAAGTTGTACTCCCATTAAAGCCAGAACTTATATCATCAATAATCAAATAACTTGGATAAGCTACTTGCAAGTCATTCCCGATATACATTTGTTACTTGGTAATTTTATTTATCTTCTTCTATTGTATTTTGACTCTATTTTGATCTTAACTAAATAGACTATTCTGTGTTTGGACCAGACGTAGAAGGTTTTTCTGGCCAAACAACAGAAGAAAACCCAGAAGAAAAATAAGTTTGAGGAATATCACGTAAAACTTGTCTATAAGCAGCCCAAGCAGCCTGATCGACAGTACAACCTGGCGTCATTGTCCAATCCGTTGTCCAAAGTAAATAATCTCTTTTTTTTCTTATAACTGTCCAACTAGTTTCTTCTAAGGTAAGAATAGTATCATCAAATTTAGTATTAATTACGTCTTTTAAAGCTTTAATCTGATTCTCAAGATCGCCAAGACCACCTACTGTAGATAATCCCATAATATTTAAGTCTGTTCAAGATAACTAACAGTAATATCTGCAGCTGAAGCTGTATCAGATCTTGAACGTAATATATCACTAGATTCAAGAATAATTTTACTCCCACTAATTAACTCTAAGGAAGAACCGGCGGGAACCGGAACATTTTTCAATAGATAAGTGTCATCACCAGTATTGGTAACAATATACACATCAATATTGACATTAGTACTTGTTTTATTTGCAACTAGAGCACTCAAAAGAATACAAGTTGCAGAAGCACCAGAAGTCAAAATATTAGTATCTGTGCTACTAATCGCCGTTGTAACTAAATTTGATTTAGTTGCTTGTTTAAAGGTATTAGCCATATCAGCCTAAGGCAACAATGAGAGCGAGGTTGTCATCAGAAGTGAATTTGCCTCCAACTGTCACATCTCCTGTTATAGAAACGTTACCTGGAATGGAAACAGCTCCACCTCCATCTATTGTAAGCCTAGCAACACCTCCGGTTACCAGCCCAATCTGATCGGCTGACGGAGAAATAAGACCCGTATTTGGATCTCCTTGAAATTTTAAAGCACAGTCTGTAACAGAGCCTGGTATAAAAGATGAATTAGAACCATCTTCTCTAAGTAATGCAATACCTCCAGCGGTAGTTGCATCGTGTATTACACAAACTTTTTTATCAGTATCAACTGTAACCTCACCATTAGCTCCTGTAAAGCTTGCGGTATCACTAGTTGAACCTCTTCGGAATTGAACTTGGGTTGCCATACGACTATCCTAATGCAACTGCAATTGCGGTAGCATATGCTTCAGAAGCAATCGTTCCTGACTCATCAGGAACAGTCAATGTTCTAGTAGAGCTACTCGAAATACCAGAACATTCAAACGCTAATTGTTTAGTGTTATCTGAATTATCTCTAATTCTAAATCCACTATCATCGGTAACGACAGCATTAGATGTAATAGAGGAAATACCTGTCAAAGTAGTTGCACTTGATCCCAAAGTAATAGCTGTACTTCCAACAGTTACTGCACTATTTGCCAGTTGTGAATTAGGTATTGAGCTAGTACCTATTTCACCGGAGCTATAAGTTAATCCTGAACCAGAGGCGACACTGATATGAGCTCTAACTTCAGCAGCAGATGGTCCTGTGTAAGTTAATACACCAGTTGAATTGTTATACGCTAAAGCTCCGTCTCCACCAGAATCTGTAACTGATATACGTTCACGAATATTTGCATCCGTAACTTTAGTAAAAGTAAAAGCCCCATTGCTATAAGCTAAACTTCCATATCCAGTACCAGAGTTAGCTGCACTTATTGTCGATAACAGCGCAATAGTTCCAGTTGCATCAGGAAGCGTTACTGTCCTATCAGCTGTCGCATCTGCAGAAGTTAAAGAGACTTCATAAGCATTTGCAGTTGAACCTTCAAAGGTAATATTTCCACTACTAATACTAATTGTATTAGCTGCGTCTATTGCTCCCGAATATAAAGTTGTACCAATAACTGAAGTTGCCGTTAAAGAACTAATACCAGCAAATGTAGTAACAGTAGCTCCAAGAGCAACTGCTGTACTTCCTATAGTTACTGAGCTGTTGGCCAACTGAGCATTAGGTATTGAACTAGTACCTAAAACTCCAGTACTTGAGTTGTAAGTTAGTCCAGAGCTACCAGCAACACTGATCTTGCCCCGTATATCAGAATCTGAAGGACCTGTATATGTTAAAACACCACTTGAATTGTTATAAGCTAAACTACCTTCTCCTCCACTATCAACGATAGATATCGCTGCACGAGATCGAGCGTCAGTGTAAAAAAGATTTGTGTTTTCACTTAAATCAGCTGTGGTATTACCGCCAAAATCTAGTTTATCCGAAGAGGTGTTTAACTCTTGGAATAAACCAGTGACTAATACAAGTGACTTTCTAGTTGCCATATTTAAGCTAAACCCTCCTATCTATCTTTAAAATAGAAAGTATTACTTTATCTTCTATCCTACCAAGATTACTTATTATCTAAACTAGTAAAACAGGTGGCTCAAGACGAATAATTAACTGTGATGAATTGTTTGCTTCTCCTACTCTAGTAAGATATTGACCTGAAGTAGAAGGAGGAGTACTAACAATAACTCCTGGACTTGCACCTAAGTAATAGATATTACCAGCGTCTAAACCAGAGCTAGAAACTATCCCTGAAATCAAGACATCAAGTGTTTGACCTGTTGTCTTCGCTGTTCTTGCAAACCCAGCAACAATAGCTAAGTCTAAAGTAGAGTTACAAGTAGCTAATCCAACCTTACCGTCACTTGCACGGCAATAAACAGCCTGTCCTTGTGAAATATTTTCTAAAGCTATAGATTGAAAACCTACAATATCTTGAGTTGATTTATCTTCTAAAGTTTTTTTAAAATCAATTAAAACTTCAGTAAAACCTTGAGCATTAGCAGAATAAGGTTGATAATCCTTTGTTGAGCTCATTAAGATAAAAGTACAGGTGGTTCAATTTGGATACTAAAATCTGTAGCAGTTGCGCCTTCACCAAGTCGAGTAACTGCCTGTCCCGAACCAGTAGGCGCAGTTAATGTAATTGCACCAGCAGTAGTAGGACTTAGGAAATAGATATCTCCTGGATCAATAGTTACAGACATAGTTTTTATACCCGTGACTATGACTCTTACTGTTTCATCGGTACTGACAGCAGACTCTGCAAAACCAACAACTAAAGCATTTTCTAAATTTCCATTACTAGCACTAGCTTTACCAACTTTTCCATCACTAGTCCTCATATAAAGAGCATCTCCATTACTAACAGATTCAAATGTCGTTGCATCAAAGCCAACACGAAAGGGAACAAAAGTCGGAAATCCATCTTTTAAATCAATTACAGCATCAATTAAACCCCTATAATTTGGTTCATAAGGCTGCCTAGTCATTGTAAAATTATTTGCTGTCATTAGATCTACTAAGACAGCAATAGCACCCTCTAAATTTGGTTCGTATCCAGTTGCCATATTATTTATCTATTACATATCATTTTAATTTGTAAACTCCTTTAGAATAGAAAAAGAAGAGAAGACCATGGAACCAGAATTAATTGCCGCTGTTTTATCTGGAAGCATAGGTGCCTTTGCAGGCTTATCCCGCGCTCTAGGAAATTTCAATAAAAAGCTAGATAAACGTTTTGAGCGTATAGAAAGAGATCTAGATAGCCTACAGAATCGAGTAGTTTGTGATTATGTATTAAAAGAAGATTTCCTTAGAGAGATGCAAGCTGTTCATAATAAATTAGATCGAATTCTCGACCACCTATTATCCAAGCGTTAAGGACCTATAACAATCCAAGACGTAGTAGCTAAATTATACATAGCTAATTTACTTGTTGAAGTATTGTAATGTAATTGACCATCGATAGGATTAGCTGGATATCCAGCAGAATTAGATACAACTGCTTTTGAAGTTTGCCAAGAAGAGCCATCAAAAATTTTATAAATATGAGTGCTAGTGGTATCTAACCATGATTCACCTTTACTTAATGAAGAATAACCAGCAGGAGAAGTATTCGGTGCGGAACTACCTACATGTGTAGGACCAACTTTAATTAAACCTGTTGAAGGAGAAGATGTATTGTCAGCAAAAAAAAGACCTGGTTCTCCTGCATTATTATTAATAGCTAATTCAGCAGAACCTAAACGGATAGGTAGAGGTCTATCACGTAAAACACTAGAACGACGACATAAGATTTGAACAGCCATATTTAAGTATTAATGTAAAGATCAGAATCTATGATCGTATCTTGATCAGTTAAAGGTATATAAGTACCACAATCTATTGTACTGACTGTTGACGAAGACTCAACAGGAACTCCATTTAAGTATTCTCCATTATCCACTAGACCAGATTCAAATTCTTTCTCATATTCATCTAAAGGTTTATCAATAACACCAAACTTTATATCTTCAAGAAGGGCAGGCACTCTATTAAATAATTTATTAATTAAAGTAAGCATCCTTTTTGTTGTATTTAACTGCTTACCAGAACGGCTTAGCTTCCCATCCTCATCTCTTTTTATATGATCTGTCAATGACATACTAAGTATAGAAGGATCAAAATTAGCAATATCCTGAGGTTGATTTTTATTACCAGTAATATTTTTTTGCCCACTCCATTGAGTATTCTGTCTAACGAATAAACCACTCTCTAAAACTGATTGAAGTCTCTCTTTTTCCTTTTCAAAATTCTTATTAAATTTATCTAAACCGGCACCAATTGGCTTATCATTTGGTTCTAACAACCAAGAATTAACATAATCGTGTTTTTTTAAATTACTAACAGAACAATACCCACTAGTGGAACTACTGAAAGGATAAACAATAAGAAAATTATCATCATCAACAACTGAACTAACTGAGTACTCTCCTGAAATTGCATTTCCACTAGTAAAAGTAATTTCAATTTTAGTATTGATCGTTAAACCGTGACCGATAGAAGATACAGTTATATTTGGACCAGATTGAGAATATGTTGCGGTAAAACTAAAAGGGTCATTTCCCTCATCATGTTTTAATGCAAACATAGCCGCATAGATGTGTTTACACCAACGGAGTTGGTAATACATCAAGTTTTGAACTGCAAATTCTTCTGTGTCCTCGTAATCCGGTAATTGATAAAAGTTATTTATAGTGACATAACCTAAATCTCTAAAAGTACCTGGATCATCACGAACATCACTTATAGTTCCATCTTCTTGAATTACTCCACCTGGTTTTATCGAGCGAGGTGTAGTTTTTGGAAATCTTCTACTTGTTAATTCACTATACAAATCATAACTATCACGCCTAGAAAAGTCTTGACAAGAGCACTGCCAACGTAACTCAGTAGTCAAAAAGCGACCAACAGTAAAACCTCTATGAGCAGGTACTACAGTTTTAGTAACAGTATCAGTCGTTTTTGCACCATAACTATCAGCCCTCTGAAAAATCAACTCATTTGTCGATGCATCCGAACCTTTAACTGTATATCCAACATAATCATCATATCGACGACCTCTCAATAAACGACTTAAAGTTAAATTTCCAGAAGTAGAGCCACTAGTAATAGTAGTTATGGTTAACTCTGTGGAGCTGGTAACTGTAACAATGTATCTACCAGACAGTACATCCCCGCTTGTAACGTCAATAAATACTTTATTATCAGAAGACAAACCATGAGCTGCAGAGCATGTAATGGTTACAGTAGAGCCACTTCTAGAATAAGTAGATGCAATACCTGGGTCTTTCTCAACAATACGATCAGCCAAGCGTTCACCAGTAAAGAAAGAAACATCAGTAGGTAATGAACGAAGACGAACTCTAGTAGTAGTCCATCTTGAATCAGCAAAAGTAGTTGATAAATAATAAGAAACATTACCACTAGTAGTAATGGAATTAGAAGCTGTAACAGTAAAGCTATTTTGAGTAGTACTAACAATTGAAAGAGTTTCATCAATTCCAGATCCAGTTTGAAAATCTAAGAAAACACTTTCTCCAGGATATAAACCATGGTCAGACTTAGTAACAACTAAAGTAGTTCCTGATTGACTATATGAACCACTAACTAAGTCACCTAAATAACGAACAGCCAAAATTGGAAGACCAAAATCATAAAAACTAAATGCATCAGTATCTCGCATCCCAACCATTTGTTCACCTGATTCCTGATTAACCGAAGGAAAGGTATAAATTCGAGCTGGAATAAAAACACCAGGGAACTGTTGAAAAGTAAAGTAAACTCTATAATCGCCTCTTTGTTTTCTTTCACTAGCTAAAGAGCCAAAAAAACTTTGAGTAGCTACATATAACTCATAACCACGCCTCCAACGAGACCATAATGAATCAGTATTGAAAAAAGCAACCTCACTATTTTCATAATGTCTACCTCCTTTACCATTACCATTTATATTGAATGGACTCTTAGTTATTTTCCAGTTTGCAGCCTTATTAAATTGCTCTTCATCCTCTAATTTTTTAGAAAACTTCTTATCAAAACCTAATTTGGATGAGCTACTAAAACCACGAATACCAAATGGCATGATGAATATTTAATAAAAACCTCCTTGTACATTGCAATAGAAACCATTAGTTAAAGCTGTAGCACCACTAGCTGAGCAATACAAAGATTGACCGCGCTTTAACATTAATCCACGTTGTTTTGGAGCTAACTCATTATTTGCACTAGTAAAATTAGAACCTGCTTGAACAACAGGGTGATTAATAAAGGGCAAATCTTTATGGAATGTCAAACTATAGGTTTGGTACTCTGCAACAGAAGGAACACTGGCGACAAATAGAGGGAAATACTGATTAATATTAGTAACCGATCCGGCACTAACTAAATAAAAACAGAAATCAATAGGTACATAAACACTTACATTTCCAGTAATAGTACCCCCTAATGAAGGAATGGTAGCAGTAAAAGTAGTTGGAGTAATAGTAAGAACAGTAGCAACTAAATCAATAGGAACAGCTCCACTACTGTAGGTAGTAAAGTCTAGAAAAACCTTTTGGCCAACTTCTAAATTATGTCCACCAGTAATAGTTACTGTAACTGTAGTGGAATTAGCAGAGTAAGTTCCACTAACAGCAGTCTTAGAATCAATTTTTTCTATCACACGTTTTTTGTATCTAAGCCAAATCTCGTCAATATAAGCACCACTAATAGAAGTATCAGTTAAAGCTGCATCTACATCGAATACTTTTGTAGAGTTACCAACCGCTGTAGGAATTAAGCTAGTGCTAAAATCCTGTCCTGACGCAACAGTTATCTCTGTAGAGCTCGTCGCTGGTCTATCAACCATTAACGGTTGTTTGTTTGAACTACTGCTTGACACGTTTATTTACAAATAAGCTTAAAACTTATTATAACTGAAGGTTTTTTTAAATCTCTTCCTGCTCGTATTCTTCTTCTTGTCTTGCTAAAAACTTTTCCCACGGAGTACTAGTATCTGGTGTTTTATCAAAGCCTATACCATGTGGTGAAGCTTTTTTTCCAGAAATTAAACCACCTAAGTTAATATCTCCTGCCATACGTCCTCTTTCTCTATGACCAGCTGCAAAGTTGCGTGTACCCTGCTCACCACTCGGCTCCCAAGGAATATCAGCTCTCCTTGCGCCAAACATGTAGCCTAACCTAGTAGTAGGTAAAACTGACATATTATGCAGCTGCAATGCTAAATGTCACCTCTGCGGCTGTTCCACCAGCTTCGCTAACCCAGTTAGTTCTAAGCCATTTAACAGGACGACCAGAGACACTATAAGCTGTTGTGCCATTAGCTGTTATAGTTTGATTAGCTATTATGGGTGCATAATTTGTACCATCAATACTGCCTTCTAAACGTACAATTACATTAGTATTTACAGAAGCAACTGTAACAATAAAAGTATAGCTACTAGTAGAGAAAGTATTATTAACAGCTACCTGTAAAGCAGAACCTACAGCCGGTGCAGTTAATGTACTTTCAGTACTAAATATTGTATCTTGAAAGTAAGTTATCGCCATGATTAAAGGGTTGTTCTCTTATTAAGAATAGCAGGGGGAAATGTTTTTCTAACGATAGGTTGTCTCAAACAGAAGACGAGTACCAACCGCAATATCGGCTGGGCCAGGTAAAGCTTGAATGAATTCAGCACCTTCTCGATTAAAACGATATCTGGCTTGTTCTGGGTTTCGATAGTTTGGAACATAAAGATGTAAAGCTAATCGATCAGTTTCGTACAAATAAATTTGAGTCCAAGTTTTAAGTGTCTCCTTAAAATCAGAAGTTGAAATTGTACGATCAACATCACCAAGAATACTCTCTATACGACTCTTTGGTACCGAGTCATTATTAACACTACCAGTCATGTCGGTACGCTTTTCAGCTTCATCACAACGACTGATCTGCTCAACAATCTTGTCGTACCAAAAAGAATCTTGGATATTATTTATAGCTTCTTCAAGACGAGCTTGGTCACCAGCGGGTACAGAAGTTAAGTTATAACCTAAATGCCAGCGTACTTTAGATTGTAAAAAGGTATCAAGCTTCATTAACTAATAAACAGAATTAGCCTAACTCTTAGTCTACCCGTACTAAGTTCTCCTTAAATATTTCATCCCAATCAACACGTTTAATACTCTTTAACTGTTCCAATCTTTGGAATCTTTCACCAGATTGAGAGGTTTGTAAATCTTTAATATCTCTTGCTGTTTTAAGACCAACTCCAGGTAATGCGTCAGCAATTTGACGTGCAGTAGCAGTATTAATATTGACACGCATATCAATTGGGAAAGTTTCACGAGTCGTTAATTTGGCAGGTTTAACACCTTCAGATGCTAATTCAGCAGTAAGCCTTTCCTCTGTACGAGCCTTTTCATTTGTGGCATCTAAATGAGGAGTTAGGTCGGACTCATTTACATAGATAACTTCATCTTGTGCATCTAGGCACATAACTATACCTTCTCCATGCTGCGATATTTTCTCTACAAGCCCACCGGTAACTCGATACTGATACAACATAACGTAAGTTTTGATCCTTTGATTAGCTTACCAGTGTCAACCTTTAGTTTCAACAGTTTACTAATTCTAAAATAATAAAACACAAAGCTGTCTTAGAAGTGGAAACTGACGAGTTTTTAGATAAATTTAAAAATTCTCTTGGAGAGGAAATTTCAGGTTTTGGTGCTAAGGAAGGAGAAAGAAGGTTTGTTAAACGATTTAGTACAGATGAGTTAGTAAAGAATTTAAAGAATGAAGAAGATGATGCAGGTGGATCTCTTTCAGGTTTAACAAAGGAGGAATACACTCCTATCAGAGATAAAGTATTTGATACAGCGTTTGGTAAGGGTTTTACTGAGCAATATGATAGGCACCCTCATGTAGGTTCAGGAGCTTTTGGAACTGTTTTTGAGAAACCAGGTGATCCAAATCGTGTATTAAAAGTTCAACGATTAGATACTGATGATGAAAGAACTAGAGCTGATCAAGAAGTAGAAGCTCAATTAAAGGCAGCGGAGCTTGGTTTAGCACCTCGTATTCATACAGTAGAAACTGCTCCTAGTTCTTATCAACATCGTAATTCAAATAAAAAGGCATCTCTCCATACGATTGAAATGGATAGAGTATCTACGATGGAGAATCCAGATCATAATTTCATATTTGGTACTCCTGAAGCACGGGGATCTCGTGAACAGGCATTAGCTTTAGCAAAGGCACAATTAAAATTAGCTAGGACTACAGGAATTGTTCATGATGACATTGTGACTCCTTATGGTAAAAGAGAAGACCATATGTATTACGATCCTCAATCTAAGACAATGGGTTTTGTAGATTATGGCAAAATAGTTGAATATGATCATGCAGAGGACCTACATACTCATGATAAATTTAGTGGTAAAAATTTTGATATAAACGCTGTTGGTGCAGCAGGTAAAGCAAAACATTTTTTAGATCATCAGGTAAATGCAATTTATGACGGTATGTATTCTGTAGGTAATGTTGAGGAAGGAGAAATATTTAAAGCTACTTATAAAGAACTTAGAGATAATAATAATTTACAAGATGCTAGTAATTTAGTAGATCAAGGTGCAGCTTTAATTGATAG
>VTLG01000275.1_pt1 | contig 15158 bp, 22 predicted proteins | sample 4694571 | NCBI WGS metagenome assembly VTLG01 (sample SAMN12604809, study PRJNA352737) | marine metagenome | biome: ENVO:00000447; feature: ENVO:00000209|ENVO:00000569|ENVO:01000036; material: ENVO:00002151; isolation source: viral sequences binned using virsorter ...
TTGTAATAAGGAGACTTCGGATGAAATTCAATACCTTGAAGCATAAGTTCACCACAGTTCTTAAGACGACTAATTTCGAAATCTAATCTTTTAAAATTTATAAGTTCTTGTTGTAAAGCAAGTTGTTTATCTACAGCAGACTTACATCTTCGTTGTAATGAATTATCTAATGGAATTGAAAAGTTAGCGGAGATCCCTAAGTTCAAAGCGAAGTTATCTTTCTGTCCAGTACGAGTAGCAACATGGTGACTCAAAGTACCATCATCATTATAAGAAGGCGCATCGTACCAATATTCTCTAGGGGTAGAATAGCTATGACTATCTGTTACAAATGGGGAGATAGTTAACATTGGACCTTGGCAAATAATATTACCTCCGTAATGATTCGTAACACTATTCCCTGGTAGATTTTGGATTCCCATATTAGTTACACTTCCACTACTATTTGCTACGGGAGCTGCTGTAGAACTGGTCTGTGCTACAGCACTCCCTCCATATAAAAGAACTACTGCGCAAATACCGAGGTAGTTTCTGTAGTGCTTTCTATATTTGTTGTTCGTTGAATGGTTGTCATGTTGGATAGGCCTGGCCCTCGATATGTCTCTACATATTGAAAGGGTTGACCGCCATTTGTGATAGTGACGTTTGGTTTTGTAGAAAGGTCTAAACCAGTCCATGATTGTGATTGTCCATTGATTGTTCCTGTTACAGAGGCACTATCGGGAGAAATTGTTGATCCACTTATCGTTAAATTAGAACCATTAAGTGAATATTGATGACCAGTATTGTAATCGTGAGACACTATATTTTCCACCACCGTTGAAACAGTTCGAGTCGTACTTGTCATACTGCCTTGAGAGAAGTTTGGCACCACAGGTACACTATAAGCAGGGGAACTTATAAGTAATAATAGTGGCAAAAGCCGCTTCATCACTTAATAGTTAAAGCACTCTCCATGCTTCCTATTGCCGAAGTTCCAGCACCTCCGGCTGTTATAGTCATGACACCCTGGCTGGTAATAGTTGCTGCTAAAGTATCTTTTGTGCCTGCGGCAGTGGAAGTTACATCACCAAAATTACCAACCGTGCCTACCGTCGGAGCGGAAGTAGGTACAGCATCCGCTTGAGTATAACTTTGGGAATACGAGAAGGCGGCTCCTGGGTTATCTTGCGTTGCAGCAATCGTTCCAGGCGAATAAACGCCACTCGTAATTGTCCCTGCTGAGATGGTGTTCGCAGTTGTTCCATCAGTTGTGTCCACATTTAAGCCAGAGGCCGAAAAACTTGACCCGATTCTTTGGGCCTGAGTTGCTGCCGCATTAACAGTGAGTTGGGTACTCGTGGTTATAGCGTGATGAATGTCTGCCTGAGCTGGAGCTGCTAGGAATAAAAGGAAAAGTAATTTCTTCATACGTCTTTAGGTGGTGTTTGAGTTGGAGGTTGAACTACTTGCTGAAGCTCACCACCATCAGGTGATTGAATTTTAATAGGAGTTTGAACACGGATGATCTGCTCACCAGCACCAGCTTGATTAGCCGCCATCATTTTCTGCATCTCCTCCTTAGAGACTCCGTTACCACCCTTCTTGGATGCTGCCTGGACCCCGAAGGTAGTCAATGTTGATGTGAAGATACTTGCTATAAAGGTCGGATCGAAGGTCTGCTTAGGGAATCCTGGTAGATCTATGTATGCCAAAGTGAGGCAAAATCCTGACCACACGACTATTCCTAAACGAACTGCTACTCCGACTAAAGCAATCTGTTCCTCCTTATCGGGAGTCATTTCTTGAAGCTTATTTATTACTCCTTTTTTCTTTTCTTCCTTCTTGTCTGAAGGAGAAGAGGTCTGTTGGTCTGTCATAAATAGAAAGAAACACAAGAGAACATTAGCGTTAAACTAAACGAAATACATCCTTGCAGTATGTGCATGATATCGTCAGCTATAGCTGGAACGGCCGACAATGAACCAGTCGAAGGCTTTGAACTATATCAAGGTGAGTCTTTAACTAGAGAACAAGAATTCGATAATTGGGCTTTAGGAGGAGCAGAACAACCAGAATGGTTAGCTCCTCGTGGAAACAAAACAGGTCGACTTTTAACTGGCTGGCTGCCAAATCTAAGTCGAACCCAAAGAAGACAGCAATGGAACGATCAACGACACGATGCATTTATTGAAGAATATAGAAAGCCTTATAAGTCTTTAAGTATCAATCCAACTCCAAAACCTTCAGCTCCTGGTAGTTCAGGTTCAGGAAAATTCTATAGTGAAATTAGTAGGTCTGGACGAGGATCATAAATGAATGAATTATGGGCAGCTCTTATTGGCGTAGCAGCGACAACTGTAGTAATGGCTGTTGGAAATAATAGTTCTAGGAAAGAACGAGATATCCGTGAATTATTTCATCGTGTAAATGCACTTGAAAAACAAGTTGCAACTATGAAACCACGTAATTGGCGTAGTTAATCAGAAGTCGTAACTACTTCTTTAGGGAAACAAGCAATATGTACTACATCAAAAGGTAAAACTTCCCATGAATCTGTATCCATTGCAGTTTCCCATGCAGATTCCCAGCTTTCTGCCATAACTGTAGTCTGAAATCCACCGCCTCCTTCTTTAACGCAATATCCAACAAAAGAACCAGGGATACGAATAACCCAAGCCCTTGGTTTTTTAATGACCCACGACTCGCATCCAATTTGTTCCTGCTCCTGCTTTTGTTTTTTGGATTTTCTCAAGAGGAACCCCAAGTATTTGTGAGTCGAGAAGGCCTTCAATATCCCCCTTGTATGCAGCCAATTCGAGATCCCAGAGTTCTGACTCTCGTTCTTTGATGGCTCTGTCTTCATCTATAGCAAGTGACTCATTCCAGTATTGGATAGCCCCAGCCAAAGCATCCAGCCTGTCATCATGTTGTAAACAATTTTTATCAACAGTTAAGTGAGTTAATTGGTGAAATAGTTGATAACTAAGAGCTGTTTCTACAGGATCATCTTCTCTAGCCTTCGCATCATTTTCTACGACAGAGCGATTAATAATCAAACGGTGCTGATTAAGTACAGGTTCTAACGCATTAATGATTCTTCTCTCTTTTTGCATGTTGCTACGCACAGGTTCGACAGTGCAGGGGTATATCTTTCTCAGATAGGGCTGTAAAAGGCTCTCTAACATCCCTTGACCGAACTGATCCTCCAAGAGGATGAGTTTTACCTTCTGTCTCTTAGCAGCCTGTGCAAGTCCTTCTAGGACATTCTCTGTATAACCTTGTCTAAATGCTCCAACCTCCAAAACAAATAGGTTTCCATTGAGATGAGCGACAATTGCATAGGCTGTTTCATCAACACCCTTACCAGAAGGGTCAATAAACATGACACAACCTTGAAATTCCAACCAATCTCCATGAATAAAGGCCGGTCGATGGTAATAATCTCCACTAAAACCAACAGCAGGTAGGTCTGTTACCCGATATTCAGCACCAGAAGACCAAACAACCTTCTGTGGTGCATGGTCTTTTATTTCCATTACGACTAAATCCGATAATCTGAGAGGGAATCTCTCTAAATCCGACAATGTTGTATCTAATTGGAACTGAAGAGTGAACTGTGAACGACCATAACTTGCTTCTCTTTCTAACAAATCAAGATCTGAGAAACGATCGGGATCTGTCGGGGCTCCTTTTGATGACATACATCGCTTTTGAATCACTGGCGCAAGTGATTCTCCATACTTCTCAGGTTTCTCTGGATACCTAGCTGGCCAAATACGACACTCATATCCTCTTAATCTCAGTTTGTTATAGATACTTTCTTCTGTTTGGGGCGTTCCAAGGAACATAATCTCCCCACCTGGCTTCAAAATTGCATTAAATTCTCCGACTGAGTGTAATAATTTCTCTCTCATCCCTATTGTCCACGCAGTATTTGGAACTTCTACGTCATCAGCAAGGATTAAATCTGCTCTTGAACCAGTTAACTGCCCGAAAATACCGACTGATTTAACCGACGGACTCTGATCTGGGATAGATGGTCTTACATCAAACCTATTACTTGCACTTCTTTGCTCATCTCGATCAGGATCTAAGCATTGAAGTAACTTCATTTCCCTAATTAACCTCAAACAGAACTGAGCAAAGTCATCCGCCCTGGTTTTTGAGGCCGACACCACCATAATTTTCTTCTGTGGGTCATTCCTTAGCAGCCATAAAACATATGCTGCTGCCATCCAACTCTTTCCTACTCCCCTAAACGCTTCAATAATTCTTCTCTTTGGTCCACCTTGCATATATTCCGCTATATCCAACTGCACTGGTGTCGGATCTGGTAACTGAAGATGCCTCCATACCAGTACCAAGAAATACCTGAAGTCTTCGCTATATGGTTCAGGTAATTTCTGCCACTTACTTGCTGGCATTTATGCTCTCTTCTTCTGAAACTCAATCACATTCTCTATATCAGGCAATGACTTAGCTAATTCCCCAAACTCACTTCCCTCTGTTGGTTGTGAATTGATCTGATTATCCTTCAGAAACTGTCTCAATATATTCAATTCTGCTGTTCCTAGACTCCCTTCTCTAAGCCTTTCCATAAATAAATGAGCTAACCCTGCATGTAGCTCACTTAATACGTCTGTCGTTGTTTGTTTTGCCATAACTAAAACTATACTCCCTTAATCCTAAATAAAAAGAGGCCCACCCACCACAGGAAGCCTCTTCTTATTGACCATTCCTTTGGGGATTAGGACTGCTATCTGGTCATATCTAAAACATAACACCCCAAATCCCTTGATACAACTACCTGTCCACATATGAAGAACAATATGTCCTCTCACACTCCCCCCTATAGGGGTCCATTAGTCCACTTTTTTGGTGGAAAAATCTGAGGGGGTAGAGGTTATGTAGACACAGAGATCTACCCCCCATTGGGTGCATATATGAGGCTTCAGGGGGGCCAGGGGAGGGGCCTTCTTCTTCTCTTCTCTTCCTGTTTAGCCGCCCAGGATTTGCAAAGAGTGGGCAGGGGGTCTATAGTGACTGATGAGAGGATCCTTCAGGAGTCTCTCGTCATCCACATAGTCAGGTACTACCGACATGGCAACACGCTTTAAGGAAATCAACCCAGCCACAAATAAGGTCTGGAAGCTGGCAGAGATGCACGCTGCATTGATTGAATCACGAGCCCAAGTTGCAGAGCTCCGAGCAGTTGCTAACTGTGAATCAGAGCTAACCTGGGGTGATGTACAAAAACGGTTCATCATGCCACGGGTTAAAAGAGATCAGGTTGAGCGTCCTTTATTTTTCAAGGATGCACGGTGCGGTTATCAATCTTTAGTCCAATGGGTTAAAGAAGGATATACCGAGCTAAGAAAACCACTCTTCAATTGACTCTCTCCCAGAGCCCTTCGGGGCTCTCTGAGGGGCTCACCCTCAACACTTCGCTAGGTATTACCAGCATGTCAACACGCTCAAGGATTGGAATCCTTAATCAAGATGGTTCTATTGAATCTGTCTATCACCATTCGGATGGATATCCTCAATGGCTTGGTGTTGTACTGAAACGACACTTCTCAAACTCTTTGAAAGTAAGAGATCTAATGGAAGGGGGATCTATTTCTTGCATCCGATCTAATACAGATTGGAACATGAAAGAACTAGATCAACCAATTGTTAAAACTTACAAGATGAGGGGGGATGAAATTCCATCAGTAAAACACGAAGACCTAAGAGACTTCCTGATGTATGACACGGTACAGATTGAGTATTCCTACTTATGGAATCCAAACACAATGCACTGGACTTGTTATAAAGCGAATTACGACATGGAGTGGATGATTCCAAAAGCACCCACTCAAGAAGTAATTCCAGACAAGCACCCAGAAGAAGTAAGAACTAATAAAGTTCTTCTCTAGTTACTCAGTAAAGGCTGACTAGGGAGCTTCAAGGCTCCCTTAGCTATTCCCTCTTAACTGAGGGATTTTGTAAACACGTTAGGTTCTACCAACTATGCCTTCTATTATTTTCTCTAATGGTGAAACTTCTAAGGAAGTATCACTGGATGAAGTTAATTCTGTTGAAGATGTTGCTTCTCATATGAAAGAAGTAATGACCAATGAACAGAAGACAACACTAGAGGAGTTATCTAATGACTAATTCAATAGATATTATTTCTCTGCTCAACCCAGAGGAAAAAGAAATTGTAAACAATACAATAGCTGAGGCTATTTGTAGAGCTGGTTACAATTTAGATTCTTTCGACTGGGATATTAAAGGAGAAACAATCTGATGGAATCAGTCATTATCTGGGGATGCGTAAGCATCCTCCTTTTTATTCTTCTTAAAAACATTGGAGCTTATGGAAGATGATCAAAGAACTATTTGATACCTGCTTACTTGAACTCAATGAAGCAGAACGAAAGGAACTGGTTGTTTTATTAGTTGCTTCAACACTCAACCCTAAACCTACTAAGGATTTAGGAGTTGAACTCATTCGTCATGCTGAAAAGCGTAACAAAGAATGGATAGAAGCAGGAGAATGTAATCAACTGGATTATCACCAAACAGTCGGCTATGAATACTAATCAACTATGACTGATCCACAAATTGAAGCCGACATCACTGCTCATTTTGTAGACAAGTGGTTTCACCACGAGATTACAGATGAGGAACTAGAAGAAAGATTTAGGCAACATCCAGTTTCCTATTACGAAGACTTCAACTTCGATAAAAACAAACTGTCCACATATGAAGAGAGCCCACCTATAGGGGTCATTCAGGAGCCATGAAAATTATTATTAATCTTCTGGGAGTATTACTTGGATTATCTATTTATTCATTATTACTCTTGTCTTTAACAGAGACAGCAGCAGTTTACGATTCACCCTTCTCTTATCCTAAAAAATAAGATATGTATCATATAGGGTTCCTAGAGGTGTATCCAGGCCATACTTAAGGCTTGATGCACCTCTTTTTTTATGCACTAACCATGAGTGAGTACGCCAAGAACCGTGAGCTTTACGACCTCTTCAGAGAGTGGAGTGAAAGCCTCGGAAACTATCCAAATACACAGCATGCCGTTGCTTATTGTGACTTTGCTAGGCATGTACTAAAGAATCCTCCTAAGCAATGGATCGAAACTGGATCAGAGAAAACGAGTGGAGAATGAAGAGAATGAACGCCCTCTATATATGGGATAAGCGTTACCTTCCTGATCATCCACAACACGGCCTATATACAGGCCTCCATAAAAAATTTATGTCCACCCACCATGTCCGATCACCCTTGGGTTCCTCTAAGTAAAGAGAAACCAACAGAAAAACACGCTAACAATGATGGCCAAGTTCTCTTCAGGATGAAAGGCTATTCAATGTCATTGCATTGGAATCATCCACCTGATGAGGCAATGTATTGGCAGATGATGGCTGATTCACCACCAGATCTTGCCCCTTGTTGGCAGGAGATAGCAGAAAGAGACTTTAAAGCTCTAATGAAAAAAGAATTTCCTGACCCAACAGTTCCAAATCTTTTAATTGAATCAACCTTACGCAAATTCTATTTCCATGACTGAAGAAACTACTCAAGAAACACAGGAGTATCAAGCTCCTAAGCATGAACCTTCTCCATTAGTGAAGCTACAAGGTGCTCTTACTCGTACTCAATACGAGATGGTCATTCAATTAGCAGAAGCTAAAGACGTTGGCATCTCTGAATTGAATAGAACAATGGTTGGAGAGTGGTTGTCTGCAAATTGGGCTAGAGAATTCGCTCTCTATTCCAGCACTAAAACATAGTGACAGTCAGGTTCCGAGAATTACTTTGGTACACAGATGACGACCCTGCAAGACGAACTTGCCTTGGAAGATCAGATGCTTACGCTTGGTTGCGATCGAGTGAGACTTCTCTCCAACATACGCAAGCGAGGACAGATGGAGTCCTTATCCAAGTGGGGTGAAGCTCTCACTGCACATGGAATAGATCAGATAGTTATCCATCTCCGAGCTATCAGAAAGAAAATAGAGAAGGGAGTAGCAGGTAGATCTTTTGCTTTGCTCTCTCCGATCATTCACCTACCACCTCAACAGGTAGCAGCGTGTTCACTTCGCACTGTTATCGACAGTCTTAGCTCATGTCCAACACTTCATTCAGTAGCTATGGACTTAGCAGACAAGCTTTGGATTGAAACCATGCTTGATCGTGCATCGAAAGATGAACTAATTAAATTCAAGCGTGGTCGTAATCGTAAAGCACACAAGATGGCAGCTATCAGACACATGAAGTGGACTGATAACTGGCAGCCCAAGGAAAAGATGGCATCAGGTGTATTCCTTATTGAGTTGATTGCTAAAGAGACAGGCTTAATTCAAATCGTTATGGACCACGGTTATAAACCTGCAAGACGGGTCGTTAAAGCAACCGATGAGTGCATGGCATGGATTAAGGATGTTAAAGCACAACAAGAATTGATGACACCTAACTATCTACCGATGGTGATTGAACCTAGACCTTGGCCTGATGGTGGGTACTACAAATTACCCCTCAAATTACTGAAGAGTAATGATGAACTTGTAGCTAAGAACTGTAAAGGTGATGAACCTTTTATCAAGGCAGCAAATGTCCATCAATCAGTAGCTTGGATGGTTAATAACTGGATGCTTGATCAGGTTGAACATGCTTATGACAACAACCTAGAAATTGGGTGCTTATTTCCTAGAGATGGATGGCCTGTCCCTCCATTTCCTAAGCACTTAGATGAAGATGATCCAGGTGTATTCAAGTGGAGGAAAAGAGCCAAGCAAATACATGAGAGAAATGACAAGACCAAAGGCGCACGCATAGGTCAAGCTAAAACTTTATGGGTTGCACGCAGATTCAAGGATGAAGAGAAGCTGTTCTATCCCATGTCTCTCGATTTTCGGGGGAGATATTATTACCGCCCTCCTTATCTCAACCCGCAAGGGAATGATGTGTCGAGGTCGCTTCTCTTATTTGCTGAAGGCACACCTATCAACACAGAAGATGAACTCAATTGGTTACGAATACATGGGGCTAACCTCTATGGATTAGGTAAATCAGATTGGCAGACTCGTGTTGACTGGGTACTAGAGCATGAACAATTAATTACTGGGGCAGGTAATGACCCGTGGTTGAACTCTGAGTTTTGGATGAGAGCTGATAAGCCTTGGTGCTTTCTTGCTTTCGCTCGTACTTATAAAGAGTTCAAGCAACATGGCTGGGGTTACATCTGCCGTCAGCCTGTAATGCTGGATTGCACTTGCTCAGGTATCCAACACTATGCAGCCCTCCTCAAATCAGAGGACATGGGTAGATCAGTCAACCTCATCTCAAGTGATAGGCCACAGGATATTTACTCTGAAGTAATGACTCGTGTTCTTGAGAAATTGAGAGAGAGTGAAGATCCACGAGCAAGGAAATGGTTGATGCTTGAGCCAGATAGGTCACTCGCTAAACCATGCGTGATGACCAGTCCTTACTCAGCTACATCCACTGCCTTCTACTACTACTGTTATGACTGGGCTCAGAAGAGATCGAAAGATCTATTCGCTGGTAAAACATGGACCACTAAACCTGGAGCCATGACAACCATGCACTTCATGGCACAGCTCTTACATAAAGAGACAACAGCTTTGATTAACCCAGCCGTCAAAGCAATGGAGTGGTTCAGAAAACTTGGTCGTCTTGCTGGTAAGGACAACATCCCTCTTGAGTGGACAACACCATCAGGTTTGTTAGTTCATCAGGAGTACAAGAACGTCAAGCAAACACGCATCCGACTTAAGTATTTATCTGACGTTCACATGGACATCAGAACAAATATAGATCAAGACGATCTTGATTCAGGTCGGATGGCTAATGCACTTAGCCCGAATGTAGTCCACTCATTTGACTCAAGTCACATGTCATTCTCGACACTCAAAGCAATAGCTCTAGGTGTCAAGAATATAGGTGGAGTACACGATTGCTTTGCCACTACTCCCTCAGAAATGAGCAAGCTAAGGGATGCAGTTAGGCAATCATTCTCTGATATGTATTCAGGGGATTGGTTCACAGCAATCACAACACAGCTCACCCAACAAATTCAAAGGGAGGACGACCTACCACCTAAGCCTGAGCTTGGTGATCTTGATCTGACTTCCGTACAAACTTCTAACTATTTCATCACATGACTTCATCAGGAAAATTCGAGGAACTCAAACTCACCACACCTGAATGTAAATTTCAGTACGCATGGCTTGTCACACCTGACACCAAGTATGAACAACCTGTTTGGAAAGTAACTGCACTCATCCCAGCCGAGAAAGCTAAGGATGTAGAAGAACAACTTGATAGTTTCTTATCTCGTGTTCAAAAGCAATGCAAAGAAGCTGATCCAAGTAAAAAGAACTGGAAGTCAGCACCACTTCAATATGGTTATGACGACATAGAAGGAGAGCCTGTCTTCTATATCAAAATGAAGCGCAAGGTATCAGGTCCAAGAAAAGATGGAACTACTTGGACTAACAATCCACCTGTTCTTTACGATGGGAAAGGTCATCTGCTATCAGAAGATATGAAGCAAAAGGTAGACAAGATTGGCCCTGGTTCTATTGGTCGTCTGTCTTTTGTTGCTTCTGGTTACAACCATCCTTCTACTGGCGTAGGACTAAGGATTCAAGTTGTTGCTGCACAAATTATTGAACTTAAAGAATACACAAAATCTGCTGCTAGTTATGGCTTTGAAGCAACGGAAGGGAGCTTCCAAGGGGCGTGCGAAGTCTCGACTTCCTCAACGGAAGAGGACGCATCCGACTTCTAAATATCGGAGTAAGTTTGAGGCTGGTGTTGCTGCCAGCCTTCAACAACGCAACCTTTCCTTTAGTTATGAACCAATAGTTCTTGACTATGTAATCCAAGCTAAGTACACACCCGATCTTGTTCTTAGTAATGGAATTGTGGTTGAACTGAAAGGATTCTTTTCTGCTCAGGACAGGCGCAAAATGCTATGCGTTAAGGAGCAACATCCTGATCTTGATATAAGGATGTGTTTCCAAAACGCCAAGGACAAAATCAGCCGTGCCAAAAAATCTATTACCTATGGAGCTTGGGCTACAAGGCATGGATTCATTTGGAGTAGCGGCACTATCCCTGAAGACTGGTATGCACAACGCTGAACGCATCAAGTATGCAGAACAAAGAATCAAGGAATTAAAACTCCTGATCCACCACTGGGAGAAACATGAGAAAGAAAAAGAAAGCAGGAACAATCCATCTTCATAGCGGCCTCGGCCTGATGTTCCTTTTCACAGGAACTAAATGGATAAGGATGGAATACCCCCTAGCCCCACCACTGGGAGAAAAATGAAAAGCAAAAGCAAATACCTGAGACACGGCCCATGTCCTGAGTGTGATAGCAAAGATAATCTTGCTTGGTTCGATGACGGACATGCACATTGCTATGGCTGCGGGTATCAATTCCAACCTTCAAAGAAAGAGAAACGACCAATGACTGTGACTCCCATGAAAAAGCCTGACCTTATAGATCAGTGTCGAATTGTTTCCAAAGCTTTAACTAAGCGTGGAATCACTAAGGAGACAACAGAACTATATGGATATGGAACAACTGAAAGACATGGACAACCTGTTCAAGTCTCTACCTTTAGAGATCAACTAGGCAAACCGTGTGCTCAACACATAAGAACTAAGGACAAAAGATTCAGTTGGGTGGGTGACTGTTCAGACATGCAGCTATGGGGTCAACATTTATGGAGACAACATGGCACACAAAATATGTTTGTTGTTATTACCGAAGGTGAGATTGATTGCATGTCAGTCAGTCAAGCGCAAGGTAACAAGTTCCCTGTGGTTTCATTGCCTAATGGAGCGCAGAGTGCTAGCAAATATATATCTGCAAACTTGAAATGGTTATCCAACTTCGCTCGAATTGTTCTTTGCCTGGATTCGGATGAACCAGGTATGGCGGCTGCCGAAAAAGCAATTGAAGTATTACCTGCTGGAAAAGCAGCTATCGCAAGATTGCCACGCAAGGACGCTAATGAGATGCTCATCGCTGGAGAGGCAGAGCTGTTGCGGGATTTGCTTTGGAAAGCAACACCCGTCAGACCAGACGGGATCATTAATGCAGCGGATCTATGGGATGAATTAATCAAACCTGGAGCTACTGCTATATGTAAATACCCTTGGCCCCAACTAGATAAATATCTAAAGGGATATCGCAAAGGCGAGATGATTACTATCTGCGCTGGTAGTGGAACAGGGAAGAGTTCAATGTGTAGGGAGCTGGCTCATCACTTCCTCATTCAAGGACTAAAGATTGGATACATCGCACTCGAAGAAAGTATTCAACGCACATTGCAAGGGATAGTTGGAGTTGAACTCAACCTACCTATTCATCTTGATCCATCTCTTGCAGATGAAGAGACAACTCGATCAGCCTTTGATCGTCTTTGTGCTACTCAACGTCTCTTTCTTTATGACCACTTCGGTTCGATGGACCCCGATCGCCTTGTAGAACAGATCCAATATCTTGCGAATGTAGAAGGTGTAGATGTTGTCTTCATTGATCACTTGACCATCATCGTTAGTGGCCTCACTGACTGTGATGAGAGGCGTGCTCTTGATGTCACATGCACCAAGCTTCGACAAGTTGTTGAATCGACTGGCGTTGGATTGTTTCTTGTTAGTCATCTCAAACGCCCCGAAGGGAGAGGCCATGAGGAGGGAGCCCAAGTCTCGCTTGGCCATTTAAGAGGTTCACATTCTATTGCTCAGCTTAGTGATGCAGTAATTAGTTGTGAACGAAATCAACAGGGAGATGCAGCAGAACGTAGTGAAATGCAACTGCGCTGTTTGAAAAATAGACACGCAGGATTTACTGGCCCTGTTGACAAACTTCTTTACGACCAAGAAACAGGTCGTCTATCTGTACCAATGTCTTCTTACTTCTAATGACTTTATTAATTGACGCTGATTGGCTTATCTATTCTTCATGCTGTTCATGTGAAACAGATACCAGATGGGATGACAATCTTCATACCCTCCACCTAGATGAACGTGATGTAATGCAACTGATTGAAGATCGTGTTGCTCAATATCAGATCATCAGCCCTGGTAAACCAATCATGTGCTTCTCTGATTATCCCACCTTCAGACATGGGATCTATCAAGATTACAAAGCTAATCGACTAGGTAAACGTAAACCTCTAGGTCTGAAAAATATAAGAGAAAGAGTAGCTAAAGAGTTTCATTCTATTAGCTTTGATGGATTAGAAGGTGATGATGTTATGGGGTTACTTGCAACAGGACAGAAGTATGACAACCCTGTAATCGTGTCGCCTGATAAAGATATGCGAGGTGTTCCTTGTACTCTCTTGGCTAATGATGATCTTGAATTAGTTACTCGTAAGAAAGCAGATAGAAACTGGATGCTTCAGTGTTTATCTGGAGATAAGACTGATAACATAGAAGGCTTAACAGGGGTGGGCCCAGTAACAGCAGATAAATTATTAGGCGACGCAGAAACTCTCGAAGAGATGTGGTCTAAGGTTCACGCTGCCTATGTCAAAAAGAAAAAGACTTATGCAGATGCCATTATGACTGCACGTTTAACACGTATCTTGCGGGATGGAGAGTACGATCATGTAACAGGTAATGTAAAACTTTGGGAGCCAACACTATGAATGATGACGAGCTTTGGCCTCCTATTGATGAGGCAATTATTCGTAAGTTAGATGAGATCTACCCTGAACAATGTCCTTCCACTGATATGCAAGATAGAGAAATATGGCATTATGTAGGAGCAAGGTCAGTGGTAAGAATGCTCTATTCCGTTTATGCTGACCAAAACAATCTAAGTTCTTAGTTATGTGTGGTGGTGGTGGTGGTGGCAGATCTGCCCCAGACAATAGCAAACAGCTAGCTCTCCAACGAGAGCAAATGGCTGAACAAAAACGACAGTTCGAAGTTCAACGAGCTGAAAGTAAAGCTCGCTTTGAAGAGCAGAAGAGAATTCAGAATGCACCACCTGCTCCACCACCTAGCCCTACTGCTGAGGTAGCAGGTGCTTCATTAGAAATAACACCAACAGCACAATCCCCACAAAGAAGAACCAAAGGATACGGAAGAAGAAGATTGCGTACTGATTTAGGTATCCCTGGCAGTGCTGGTGCTGGTATAAATATCCCTTAATTAAATGGACTTAACCCTTACAAGTGATGTTGATCGTCAAGGTGGAACTTATGACGACAAGGAAGATGGAACTGTTGCTGGTCGTTATCAACAGCTAGTAACTACTCGTGATCCTTTTCTTCAAAGAGCAAGAGATTGCGCCAAAGTAACAATTCCTTCACTCGTACCTGATTCCCACATGGGAGATCATGGTCGATTGAAAACTCCTTATCAATCAATAGGTGCTAGAGGGTTAAGCAATCTTGCTAATAAATTAGGTCTTAGTCTCTTCCCCCCTAACTCTAGTTTCTTCAAACTAGAAATAGATGCGCTTGCCTTACGAATAGAAGAGCAAGGGCCAGAGCTAAAGACTGAACTCGATACTGCATTAGTCAAGGTAGAGCTGGCTGTAATGCAGATGATGGAAGTGATGAGTGCTCGTGCCTCTATGCATGAAGCATTTAAACAGCTCTTAGTATCTGGGAATGTTCTCCTTTATGTAGGGTCAGAAGGAATAAAAGTTATACATCTCGATAGGTTTTGTTGTGTCCGTGATCCAATGGGTACGGTCACTGAAATTATTACAGAAGAAGAAGTTTATCCAGAGGCATTGCCAAAAGATTTCCTTGATGAAGATGAAGATGAAAAGACAAGCCTTGGTCCTATTAAAAAGACAATCAAAATATATACATGTGTAAAGTTTAGAGAAGGTAAAGCTTACTGGTATCAAGAAGCGAAAGGGAAAGAAATACCAGGTACATATGGCATGTGTCCAATGGAATGTAGTCCGTGGATTCCATTAAGGTTTGAAAGAATAGATACGGAAGAGTACGGGCGTTCACATGTTGAGGCTTACTACGGTGATTTAACTGCACTCGAATCTCTTTATCAATCAATCCTTGAAGGTAGTGCAGCCGCTGCCAAGATTCTTTTCTTAGTTAATCCCAATGGAACTACACGACCAAGGACATTAAGTTCAGCAGCTAATG
>VTLG01005454.1_pt1 | contig 15157 bp, 18 predicted proteins | sample 4694571 | NCBI WGS metagenome assembly VTLG01 (sample SAMN12604809, study PRJNA352737) | marine metagenome | biome: ENVO:00000447; feature: ENVO:00000209|ENVO:00000569|ENVO:01000036; material: ENVO:00002151; isolation source: viral sequences binned using virsorter ...
TAACTGGTCCATTATGCCATACAGTGTTACCGTCAATAAGACGAAACCCACCAATAAGGTCATCTTCGTCGGTTTCGATTGTGATGTTGACACGGATCAGTTCTCGCTTGAGTTGAGCACAAGCTTGTTCGACTCCGAAGGTTTTTCCATTCCCAGAAAGACCCGTGATAAACGTAGGATAGAACAAAGAGGACTTGAGAATGGCCTTAAGATCGCTAAAAGGACCAAAGCGGACGAAGGTATCATCTGTTTCTGGGATGAGGTTCTGTTCTAATTTAGGCTCCACAGCAGGTGCACTAAAAGATTTCTCAATATTTTCTACTGCCTTTGTTGTTACTTGCAGATTCCACTTTCCTCTTCCTACATTAAACTCTTTCAATTTCTTAGTAACAGTCTGATAAGCAATATCATTCATCCTACAAAACCCTCTCACATCTGCTGCTGTGAACTCAGTCCCATAGTTTGCTTTCAGACCTTCAATGATTTCTTCACGAGTCATTTTGATCTCGAACATAATGTAGTTGTTTCAATGATCTTATTATAAAGGACATAATAATAATTCATTTACTCAAGTGGACACTTATTTATCTGACCATCCTATCAGACTTTGAAATCCTAATAGGATCTTTTCCTGGGTATGTCATAAAAGCTATAATAGTAAACCTAGAATCCTTAATACTATTTCCAAAGAAATTCTGAGCTCTATGTAATCTAGGTGATTCAAAAATAACGCTCCTATTAAATTTATTTGCAACGACACATGGATCTTTAAAATAAGAATTAGATTTTTTTAACTTTCTATTAAACCCAATCTTCTGAAGATTATTTCTCTGCGATTTATAGAAACCACACTTTACATACTGAAATTCATCCAATCTATCTGGTACATTCTCACTTCTTTTATATGAAAAAATACTATCATACACCTCCGTTCCTGAATTGGAAAGTGGATTTTCGTTCAAATATGTAATACAAGTATATACATAAGGATCAAAATGAGTAGATCCACCCACGTAAGAATGATCAACCCACTGGAAATAACAATTCACCATTGACAACTTATCATCCCCTACTGCCTCTCTTATTCTAGATGCATATTGAGATTTAAGAGGTTCTGGAACCTCAACTCTACGACCTGGCCAAGAATATACCTCACAATCAAAATAGTCATCTTTCAGACTAATTGCCAATCTCCTAACATCATGAGGATTTTTAAAAAAATTATCAATTATCTGCATATTTTTTCACACTCTTTTCCCATTCTTGAAGTGATGAAGAACAATCAGGTGGTTCAGGATCCTTATATCCATTTCTTCTCTTCCAATCATTCTTCATAGCTTGCATCATCCAAGACTGAGCAAGACTTCTAGGTCCCTGTTCTAATACTTCTAATTGAAGTTTACTTGAAACATAAGGTTTCTGTTCTTCTCTCCAATTAGAATCATCGTAAGGTTTTTCAGTCATGCTACCAATTCCACAAACTCTCCCAGGACTTTTTTATTTAGTTTTTTAGTCTTAAGAGACTTAACAAATGCCCTTTTTATTTGTGCCTTAGTTGCATCATCATCAACATCAAACTCTGCATCCTCAGCAAGACTGTTAGCAGACATTGCAAAGTATGCATCATAACCACCATCCTTAACGGTAAAAGATTTAGTCTTTTTCCACTCTTGTGACATTCTATCATACTCACGATAATCATACAATCTCATAAATGATTTTGCATCACGATTATTAAGAACCCTAATACCAATAAAATTCGTAAAAGGGAACCTGTCCTTTAAATTAGTAACAAGCATCTTAGTAAACTGATGATATCCATAATTAACCTTATAAGTCTTACCTAACTTACGATCTCTTAAAAATGTACGATCTGGATGACAAGAACGAAATCCAAGATAAGATACATCTTCCCAGCGGCGCTGAACACTTACACGATGAGGAAGTTGATGTGCTTCTCCATCTGTCAGTACAACACATTGAACTTTCTCAACACCAGTATCTTTTTTAAATTGAGGGATAAGTTGATGAAAAGAAACTAATGTTTCATTAAGAGGAGTCCCTGAAAGAACTAATCTCTGAGGATAAGTATATAAAGAACTTACTCTAAAGCACTGAGCGATACGCCAGATATTTATCATTTGATGTTCTAAAGTCTTCGCATTTACTTTACTACTAAACAAATTCATCAAATTAAACTGCTCATCAATATGCAAAGCTCCTTCTCTTACTTCATACTTAACAGGTAAATTTTCTTTATATTTACTACCATTCCATTCCATAGTAAAAGCATAAACCTCAAAAGGAATCTGAACTTTCCTACAGAACCAGATAAGATTATAAAGTTGCTTAAGAGTATCCTGCAAAACATACTGCATAGAACCAGACCAGTCTAAAATAAAGACTAATCCATGGTTCTTCCCGTCAGGAAGGACAGTAACTCTCTTAAATAAGTCTTCATTGAATCTATATGTCTGAAGCTTCTTTGTATCGAGAACCCCAGTACGATCTGTAGAAGAACGAGCATAAGCACTAGCTGATTTCCTACATTCAAATTCTTTAACAAGGTAACTGACTTCTTTTTGTGCATCTCTTTTAAACTGCAGGTAATCAGAATCTACTTCATCAAATTTAAGACTCATAGGAAGAGAACTTTCTTCCCACTTTTTATTTTGCTCTATCCAATCATTATCAATCTCTTTATGAACCTCTTCATTACTTACAATTATTTTATCTAACTCAACCTTTGGAACTTCTACATATACATTTTCTACTACACGTTCATTATTAATAAGATCCTTAAGTTTACTCTCTAAAGCATCAGCAGTCTGAACTTCTAAAGAAGAACCAGAATCATCCATCCAATCATCGCTAAGAGTACTATCGCTCCTATCTTCCACAGAAGAACTGCTATCAATGTCAGGAATGGTAGACTCACTATCAAAAGTGCTACTAGTGCCAAGATCCCCAGAACTTTCAAGGTCTTGCTCAAAATCCAACTTAGCTTGCTGTTGATTATCCAGCGTTTCTTCCTTCTCCTGCTTGCAGAAATTATATAACGCTTCTGCTGCGAATAAGGTTTCAGTAAACGTTTCGGCATTTTGGATTAAATCGATAATCGGTTTTTCAGTAGACGAAAAAGATACAGAAAGGATCGAACAAAGTTTAAAATGTAAATTAGCCCGATCAGCAAGATTAAGACTATTAATATCTTGACCATCTAACTCAAAGAAATCTTTATCATGTAATTCACTATATCCTTTATAGAAACTTTTGGCAAGTCCCATGTATTTACGCTTCATCAACTTTTCAATTCGAGCATCCTCTACTACATTTACAAAATTCTGAGGAATATCATACTCTAACCACCAGTCTTCATCAGGAGTAAAGAGTGCATGTCCTACCTCATGACCAACCAACATATCATATACATCATTACTTGCTTTTTCCCAGAGAGGGAGAATAAGAACCCTTGTACGAACATTAAACTGAGCAGATTCTACCTGCTTATGTTCTACTACAATGTCCTCAGTAGCAAGCAACTTCGCGAGTTGTGACTTGATTTCTTGCTGGACTGCCATCTGTTTTGTTTAGTATGCATATATTATAAAACCTCCGAGGGGTCTCGGAGGTCTTAAGTAGACTCTTTATCAAGTGTCTACGTCTTTCTCTTGCACTACGGAGTGCTTGCGGTTTCAGCTTTCTCTTCGGTGGTTTCCCCGAATTATGCTGCCAGTTCGGGATAGAATTGTTCAATGTCCTTCCTATAAAGGTCTCTTAGGTTATGTATAAGATCAGGTGTTAATTTAAGCTTGTTATGCTCATCCGCCTGCTTGTTGTACTCTATATTAGGATCAAACTTCAAGTCAACCCCTAGTATGCCACCTAACCAAGTGGTAAACTCCTCCTTAAATCCATCCTCAAATTTCCAAACCTGAGTCTTCGGAGACATAAAATCAACCATTGGCCTATACCAATTGATAGATTCTGTACATGGATAATTTTCAATCAAAGAATAAAACATCAAAGGATCTTCCATTACAGATTGAATATCATCACCATATACTCTCTTCAAATAAACAGAAGCAGAAATGAATCTATTAAATGGATTTCTGACAATAGACACATGAGGGATACCCTCTATATCCAAATGCTTTTCATATAACTCTCTATGAAAATGTCCTAATTCTATACCATCAACCTTTCTATAAACTTTATCTATTCCAAATTTTTCCCAGTCATCATCCCATGCAAAATCATTATTTACCATTAAATTGGTTTCAATAAATCTCCCTGCTGTCCTTGGAATATGAACAAAAAGAAATCTTTTTCCAGTAGGTATATGTCTAAACGTTGCCATTAAATTGATCCATAATATTAATCGTTGGAAACCATCCCAACTCACGTAAAGCAGTTATGTCTGCACATAAACTATCTGGTTCTCCTGGGGTATTCTCTTTAATAGGAAGATCTCTACCCATTTTCTTTGCTAAATCTAACACAGAAATAGATTCTCCTGTTCCTATATCCAAATGTCCTATAAAGGTACTAGGAATCAGATAACAAATTGCCCGTGCAACATCCTTTACATGAATATAATCTCTTCTGTGCCTTGTGATGTACTTAGCAGTGTTCTCCTGCAACATTCTATACAACATATCAGGTCTACTATTCTCTTCTGCCCATACATTAAAGAATCGCATTCCTACACTATTAGGAGGTGCCTGTACTTCATTTACCTTCTTAGTAATAGCATAAGGATTCATCCACCATCCATGTGCTCCTGCAGAACTAGCATATAAAAGTCTTACGTTATTCTTTCTACAATAATCAAATATAGGTTTTGACTTCTCTACATTATTCTCCCAGAACTTTTCAGGATTCTCTATACTATCTCTCAATGCAGCAAAAGCAGCAAGATGAATAATCACATCATAATGCCTAGCAAACATCCCCTCAGGTCCTTGGAAATCGCCTATATCATCAGGGAAATCTAATCCTTCTACTAACTCACCGTATCCGGCATCATACTTAAGATGATTATACACATAACTTCCAATGAAACCCTTATGTCCAGTAACTAAAATTTTCATAATAATCTATGATGTCAAAAACTTATACTTGAATTTATATCCACTCACCAATACTTTTTTTGAAGTAGTATATTTACCTCCATGAAAAATATGAGAAGGATACATAAGAAGTTTATTTTTTTCAGGTAAAATTTCATATTTCTTACCATCACTAATAAAATAAGTAGCCCCATCATCACAATCATTTAAATAAAGCAAAGAACTATAATCTTCTGCCTGAATATGATTATGAAGTTCTATATAACCACCTTTCGTATAATCTAACATATGAAGATAATGGTATACCAATGATACAGATATAGATTCTTCTACCTTCTTTTTAATTCTCCACAAATAAGTAAACGCTTCTTTATCTAAAAAAGGTAGCAAATTTACAGTTCCAAAATAACCACCCTTCATTGTATCTGCCTGATTATAAAAAATTTTGGGTCTTGATGCAAAATATTTCAATTTCTTTAAAAAGAAATCACTAATATCATCCTCAACATAATCAGAGAAAATATCTTTCATACCATTCTACTAAATCCCTTCACTTTTTCAAAGCTGATTATATTACCAAAAGAATCTTTATCCAAATCAGTCTTATGAGAAATTACAAAAACATTTGCATCCTTAATCACATATTTAATTATCTTAAGAAATTCATATGTTCCCTGTCCATCCAATGAACTATCAAACACCTCATCCATAATAAGGAGATTAGTATTTACAGAGTTCTTCATTCTAGCAACTTCTCTCCATGTAAACAAGAGTGCTAGATCGATCCTCATTTTTTCACCTTCCGAAAAAGAAGCATAAGAAAAATCTTCATGTATAGGGGACTGAACGGTTTCGTTAAATTCCTCATCAAGTGTGAAGTTGATGTAGAAGTCCATCATCTGAAGATAACGGTTTACTTGCTGATTTATCAGCGGTAGATACTTCTTTATGATTTTGGATTTAACTCCACCGTCTTTAAGTAAACCATACGCAAAAGCGTGGTAATTAACGGTGTCCTTCCGTGAAGATAATTCGTCGTATGTAGTTGTAAGATTGTCCTTGAAGGTTGCTAACTTGTCATGCTCAGTATTTCTGTTTGCAAGTTGTTCGGTAATTCCCTGAATTTCCGATTCCAGATCCTGTTGCTGTCGTTGATAGCCAGCGATCTTAGTATTGTTTTTAGAAATGCCATGCGTTAGATTAGTAATCTCCTTAGATAATTGAGTAAAGTGACGCTCTCTCTCTTCTTCGTTTTTAAGAGTATCTTCTAGTTGTTTAAAACCAGCTTGTAACTCCTTTGCTCTATTTTGAGCGTCTTCAATCCTATTTATTCTGAATTCCTCCTCGATAGGTTGAGTACATGTAGGACATGTTACATTATCTGTGAAGAACTTATGCTCTTTCGTAATGGTTGATACCTTCTGAGATATCTTACCCTTCAAATCACCAAGAGTCCGTAACTTTTCTGTAGCACCTGTTACCTTCTCCTGCTCTTCAGTAAGTCCAAATACCTGGTCATCTAAGTGTTCATTCTGTGATATAAGTACACATATCTCATCTCCAAACTCTCTAATCTTCTTATTTTTTTCTTCTATATTTTCTTTACTCCTACTCTCCAATTCGTCAATAAAATTTTCTTGCATCTTAACCTTATCAGTTAAAGATTCCTTCTTAAGATCCAATACTTTAATTTCTTCTTTAACTGCTCGAATCTTTTCTTTAATAATATTATTCATAGAAGAAAAGATTTTAATGTCTAATAAATCTTCAATAACTTCTCTCCGATGATTAGCAGTCAACTGCATAAAAGGAACAAATGTACTAGAACCCAAAATAACAATCTGAGTAAAAGACTTATAGTTCATCTTTAGAACATTCTGCTCTAACCACTTCTGCTGGTCATTAGCATGAGAGAATTGGTCCATTACATTACCATCTCTCCATATCTCAAAAATATTTGGTTTTATTCCTCTTACTACTTTCCAATCAGTCTGTCCTATATTAAATTCTACCTCTACTTTACAATCCTTCTCATTTGTAGAATTAACTAATTGTGGTTTATTAATCCTCCGAAAAGGTTTACCAAATAAACTAAATGTTAATGCATCAAGAACAGTACTCTTTCCAGTACCATTTGTACCAACAATTAAGTTAGTAGAATGCTCATTAAATTTAACATTAATATATTGATTGCCGGTACTTAAGAAATTCTTCCAGCGTATCTTTTCAAATAAAATCATGTTTAACGTCGGGAGGAACTACTATGTCATCTGAAGTGATGACTGTGTAGTTATAATCATGTACTTCACAGGTCTTTATCATGACCTCATCTTCTACTTCAATCACATGCATTTCAGGATAATCCTCCTCTTCTAACATCATAGCATATCGTGTGGCATCATCTTCTTCTTCAAACAAATAAAGAATCTGATTCCCATGTGAATCTTTTACAGAATATGCTCCCTCATTTTCTTTACCAGCAACTGTTAAGATATACATTAAACGAGCTCGCATGCCTCCCGATACACCTCTTGTAACATTTTTTGAATAACTGATTTATCCAAATTTATTTCAGACTCTTCAATATACCGATTAAGAATAGACATAGTATCTTCAGACTCAAAAGGTTCAAAATCATTAGCATACCAACCATTAAAATCAAAGTTTTCTACAACTTTAATTTCCGCAACATTAGCATTATACAGCTTATCGATAAATTTTTCAAATTTCTTCGTATCGGTTTTCTTACGAACAATAACTTTTACAATCTTATTCTCATACTCTCGCGCATCAAATGTCTGATAAGGAGTATCCTCATAAACAATCTTATAAAACATTCTATAAGGATTATCTATAGGAGTATGCTCTAATGTTTCTGTCTCAAAGAAATGAAATCCCTTTGTTTCTTCCAAATCATGCCAATACAATTCATAAGGATTCCCTAAGTAATGAATATCTTCTTGATGAGATCTAGTATGAAAATGTCCTGAATATACTCTTTCAAATCTTTTAAATATATCTGCGGGTGTACCATGATCCATAGTCACCATATTATTGACTGCAAATCCGTTAAGTTCTAAATGTCCCATCACCACTGGACACTTAGTTTTCTTAAGTGTATTAAAAGTTTTCTTTTGATTCTCCGAATTAATCCAAGGAACCATCATTATCCCCAGATTATCAATCTTTACTTCTGTTGCTTCTGAATAAACATGAACATTATCATACTCCCGAAGTAATAAGTCTACTGCATTTACTTCATTTGTATTCTTATAATATGCTGTATGATTGCCCACAATAGTGTGAACAGTAATACCCATCTGCTTTAGTTTATCGTAATAATTATCCTTTGCCCAGGATAAAGCCGAAAAGTCGATACCTTTACGGCTGTCGAAGGTATCACCCATGTCAACAACCGTCGTAATACCTTCTGAATGTAAGAGGGGAAAAAAGACATCATTATAAAACTTCAAAAAATAATCATGAAAGAGTTTTGAATTCTTTCGTGCTCCAAAGTGCTGGTCTGTAATTATTGCTATCTTCATGAATTCTTAATTCTAAGATTACCTGACAAAGTTATACGAGTATCATTATATCTATGCTTCGGAACATGATGTCTTAAATATCCAGGAAAAACAACAAACCTTCCTTCTTTAGGTCGAACTCTTTTTCCACTATCAGTAAAAACCAGTGGAGAATAATACCACTTTGACTTTACAAAATATGCAAAACTAAAATCATTAGGTTTATGATTATGAGATTGAGCATAATCACCCTTCTCATAAACATTTCCCCAGAAGGATTTACAATATATCATTTGCCTACTACCATCAGACATACAACCTGGTTGATAACGAGTTTCTATCTCTTCTCTTATATACTCTTTAAGATTTCTAAAAATAATATTATCTGGCTCCCAATCCCATTCTGTATGGACAGATGCCTTCACATTACTATTGTCCTGTGGTATGGGATTACAACTTTTTAATAAAGAAAGAACTTGACTTTTTACTTTATCAGCAAATTGGTAATTTCCTATCACGATTTTTGCATTATGTTTAACAGAAATTACTTCCATTCAATTATTACGAAGTTTAGCATGCACAGAATCTTTTATCTGATTATACTCTGAAAAACTTCCAGACCCATCAATAGTATTACTATCATCAAAGACTTCCGAATAACCAGACTTCTCAAGAATCTTATTCTTAATTTCTAATTGGCGTTTTTCTCTTTGTATTCTCCTGAGAAATGCATAATGTATAATCTGCGTAAAGTAAGCAAAAGGATTTTGGGATTTCTCAGGATTAAAATTATGTATGTACTGAACGCAATTTTCGATTCCATCAGAGATCATGTCCTCCTTAAACATATAATTAACAAAGTTGGGTTTAAATGATAGATGATTTGCTATCTTTAAAAAACACTCACCAATATAACGAGGAATAACTGGTTTGGGTTTATCACGCAATTTTGCGATTTCGACATCCTCTCGATACTTAATTAAGGCAGCAAGAAACTCCTTATTATTAACATAGTGTTCAGACCTTTTTCTTCTAGCCATAGTCTTACCAGGGGATATCGCCATAAGTCATTATCACTATTATGTAGATAGTATAACATTTATACCTACAGTTGACAAGTTTCAAAAACCCAGTAGAATAACTCTGTCAGGGTTGATCGGGAGAGCTCTTAGTATTATTAGGACTGTCTTTATACATTTTCTCTAAATACCCTCTTGCAGCATTAACAGTAGCAAGATATCCCATCTTTCTATTAATTTGAGTATTTTGTTGATTATCTCTCTTAAAATCTTGTAAAAAATTCTGATACATTCCTATCATTTCCATATCAGAAGATTCAGATAATGTAAGAACATTATCCATATTAATAATAAACATATCTTCTCTACTAGTCTTTAACCAAGGTTCTACTTTATAACCTACAAGTCCACCTTTGGCTTTAACTTCAGAAACCATAACAGGAGTATGAACTATTAACATTGTTCTATCTTCTTCTTCTGAAGCTGCTACTTTGGCAAATATTTCTTCACCATTTTTAAATTTTATTGTTCCGTAAAAATCATCTTCTATTGACATAATTTTATTTTCCTTTTAATTGTATTGTAATTATTTCATAATTAAAATTTTCTTCGTTATAAATTTTGATTCTTTCGATGAAATGATTTAGTGTATAATTTCGTTTAGAATTATGAGTACAGTCATCAGCAACATCATAAAGAATTGCTTTTTCCTTTAACCGTCCTTTTCGGAGGACTCTTCCAATGGACTGAAGGTTTCTAATTCTGGACTTTGAGGGGCTGGCGAAAATAACGTTGTGCAAGCGCTTAATGTTAATACCAGTGCTAAAAGTCCCATAGGACGCAACGATGATAGCATTTTTTTCATTTTCAGTAATCTCCCTGATTAATTCTCTTTCTTCAGCATCAACCCCACCGTGGACAAAAAATACTTTACGATCAGTTTGCTTATTATTATTTATTAAATCGTATAAGACCTGACCGTGTGCTTCTACCCTAGAAAATAATACCAGTGTATTACCCTTTAAATCCAAAGTCAAATTTTTTATAAAGTTATTTCTTTGCTCATGTGTAATAAGATATTCAATTTCATCCTGATAAGTCTCAAATTTTATAGGAGGATGTTTAAGAACTAAACATTGTATATCTAACTGAGCAAGATGTCCTTGTCTCATCAATTCATCAGTCTTTGTTACCTTATAAGAAGGTCCAAATAATCCCTCTAATACCCATTGATGAGTTTGCGTACCACTTAGAGTACCAGTAAATCCATATCTATACTTAGTATGATGTAATTTTGTCATTATAGATATAAGAGACTTACTCTTAAAGAGATGTGCTTCATCTCCTATAACTACATTATACTCTTCAAAAAATGAACGAGATAATTTATATACAGATTGCCATGTAGTAATAGTGACTGGATATTCATTTGTTTTTTCTTTACCCGAATATATACGGTGACAATATGACTCAGAATCCCAACCGTAATCCTGGAAGTCTTTATACATCTGCTCTACGAGAGATGTCGTTGGAACAACTAGAAGGATTTTTTGATCTTTATCTACATAATATCTTACAAGAGAGTAAATCATCAATGATTTGCCTGAAGCAGTGGGCGATATCAATAGCTTTCTATTATGTCTTAAGGCATCGTATACTCCCTCTACTTGATACTTACGTGGATTATGACGACTAATAGATCGCATATAATCCTTAACACCCTCATATGATATTCCTTCATTTACTTCGAAGGGAGTACCATAGTATTCGTTATGTGTAAATTCGTAGGTATAATCGTGTCTGTCACAGAAGGCAATAATTTTATCAAGTAATCCGACATAGATTTGTCCGTTAGAGGTGGAGAACAATCGGATCTTTCCGTCCCAATACTTGTTACGGTATTGAGGCATAAACTTTGCACCCTCCACGTCGAAAGTGAAGTGATCTGACAACTCCATGAAGATGTGAGGTTCGGCTTGTACTTGGAGAAAAACCTCATTCTTCTTTCCTATAACAACATCGGTTCTCACACAAACCCATACATCTATGGGTATTTATTCAAGAACAGGAGCCTTACTACATCGTGGTTGTAATTGACATTCTTTACAATGTGATTGTGATACTAATACATTATCTTTCTTTAATTTCCATCCATCTTTTTTATAGTAACCATCAATTCCTTTCCCCCAAGGAGGATCCCAACCAATTCCTCCGGAGTAATTATTCCGACCATTTGCAAACAGTTTCGAAAGAAGAAAAGGTGGTAAGTTATCAACACCATTCCAAGATTCAACTTCTTTTCTAGAAAATTTTTTATGTCCTATTTTTTCATACCAAAACCATTTCATTGAAGGTGTAGGTATAGTAGGATGATTTCCCCATCCTATAAAAGTATCACATTTCTTATAATCAACTCCTTCTTCAGTAATAGCTGCGGCAGGACAATTTCTAATACAATCATCACATCCATTACAGAGATCCAATAGTTCAGTACTAGGTTCCAATTTTTCATAATTTATAATAGGAGGAACAAACATATAAGCACATAACTTACATTGAAATCCAAATTTCCTATTATAAACTAAAGAATTTTTAGCCCTATGAGCAAAACCAGATAACAAAGCAACCTCTTTAAAATTTACATATACCTGTCCATAATTATACTTATATTCTGGAGATAATATTTCTTCTGATTCATCATATAATGAATAATAATTTGTTTCCTCAACATATTTTGCTAATATTATTCCATTATAAGGAGTGGCATTAACATTATCTATCCAATTCACTCCACTTTCATGAAATTTTTCTTTAACTTTTTTATGCCCACCTTTATCAAAATTATCAGCAGATACATATGCAATATCCCATTCTTTAGGATCAAATAAATTTTTTAATTTTACAAAATCTATATAATCTTTCATTATCCAAGACCAGCGTTAAATCTCATAAACTCAATAGCATTCTTAATTTGATATGTCCTATTCTGTATTACTTTAAGAATACTTTCTAAGTATACCAACATTGTATCGTAGTAATCAATCTTGAGAGATGAATTGGAAAGTTTCTCATCTGCATCAAGGTACTTTGTCATAGTATCTTTATCTCTTATCTTCTTTCCAAAGGGATTCTCTACATAGACTTCTGGGTCTGCTTTCCCACTAAAATACTCATACCGTTCATGACGAATATTCTTCCTTTGTTGCTCTGCTTTCTTTCTCAGAAGGAATATAGTATTATATAATTCAAAATATTTTGCATGAAGAGAAGGGATATTCAATGATTCTTCGTGTAGATTATCTCTGTCTATCTTAGCATCATTCTCCCACATCTCTTGAATTGCTTCAAGATTAATAGTCATAAAGGATTATTTTCTAAATCTGTTATACTGTAGATAGTATACTTGAAACTTACGTCTGCTGTAAAGTATTGAATATCAGTATCTGTCGCATCAAAGGTTAAAGTGGTTAATCTATATGGCCAAAGATCAGTAAATTTTACATGAAATTTAGGAACCAAATTACTACTTAAAATTTCAAGAGTTCCATCAGAATAGATATCATCTCCAGATTGTTCGTAAGAATATGCCTTTCCATCATTCAATACACCTTTCTCTGTAAGTTTTTGAAATGAATCTGTATTTTCTGGGTATCCCAATCCCCTAATCCAATTTTGAATCTCCATATAATTACTCAAATCCTCATCTACAAGAAATCGCAAATTCAAATCTCCAAACTGAATCTTATCACCAGGAGTAGGAATATCTCTCATATAAGTTGGTTGAATTGCTTCTCCAAGAGTCATATCTGGAATATTCGCTTCATTGCAGAAAAATGCAACTCCAGGACTTCTTTGCAACCCAAATTTAAATCCAACTGGAGCTAGAAAGTTTCTATTCTCAATTGGAGTTCCTGGTCTTGGTTTTGGAGAATTACGAGTCGCCATTATCCCTCATTTCATCATGTAATCTATCAGTTGCACCTCTATGCAATTGTTCTTCAAGTTTTGCTTTTGCTGCTTTTATTCCAGCAAGTCTTACTTCCAATGCATCCTCATAACGATGAAGCATTTTTAATTTAAATTTTTGACGGTCTTCTTGACTCATCCTATTTTTACAGAACATTCTACCTCCTATCATGTAGTCTTAACTTGACTACCAACTACTGCATACGCAAGATTTGCAGTTTTAATTATATTAAATGCATAAACATCATATCCAGCATCACCACCAGTAGTAGGAGCAGCACCACCTGTCCATGCTACCTGAACTGTAGTATGATCAATTTTAAGAGTATTAACAAAAGCACTTGTTGCATTTACTGAAGTAATTCCAGTAACAGCAATAATATCTCCAGTTTGCATCGCAGTATTTATTCCAACTGAAGAAGTAATATTAAGTGTATTACCAGTTCCTGCCAAAACAGCAGTATTTAAATGAACCATTCCATAATCTAAATTAATATCTCCTGCTGAAACACTAGCACTCCATGCAGTAGTTTCAATATGACATTTTTCCTGAAGTGCATTACCTCCACCGATTTTCATTCCCTGAGAGAAAGTAGCAATACCTGCACCACTAAGAGTTACAGCAGTACCTACATTCAGATTTTTCTCAATACCGACACCACCATTTGTTATAATAGAACCAGTATCTTTATTAGTTGATTCTGTAGTATCACCAACAGTAACAATACCACTAGCAATATTAGCTCCGCCAGTTACATCAACACCACCAGCAGAAACAGTTATTTCTCCAGCAAAAGTAGATACACCAGAAACACTTAAACCAGTAGTAACTCCTACTAAAGTAAGTCCACCACCTGTTACATGCATCCCTGATTGGGCAGTTATAATACCAACCGAATCTATATTTGTTACATCTTCATAAGTTACTGTTCCACCAACACTTAAATTCTCTCCAATAAAGACACTACCTGCAATACCAACACCACCAGATACAATCAATGCACCAGTTGTAGTGGAGGTTGAAGATGTTGTATCAGTAATTTCAGTAGCACCTCCGATTGTAGCAGCACTACTGACATTTATCTGAACAAGATCATAAGTGGTTGCGGTCAAAATACCACTAACCGTACCACTGCTAGCAGTAAATCCATATGGAAAATCGGGACTGCCACTTCCCGCCTGATCCATAATGGTATTAGCACGAATTCTTGACATTTTTAGCGACTACTTTTTTACTATTTAGCATAAAAAAAGAGAGTCCCGAAGGACTCTCTTGAAATGTGAATGGAATATATCCATCTCGATCACATTAGGTTCTTAACTGCAACGCGACGATAGTAGCGGTTTGCATTGGTTGTTAGAGCACCTTGTCCAACAGTCAAACCTTCGGCAAAGGGGTTCGCTACGAGTCCGTAACGAGTCTTGAATCCGATTTTTGGTTGGAAGGTGTTCTCGCCCACTGCCCTGACCATTTGGAGAGGAACATAAGGACAATAGAACAATCCAGCGTCATAAGGAGAAGAACCCTTATAACCACAAACATAGTACTGGTTACCACCTGTAGGTGCTGCGTTAG
>VTLG01009005.1_pt1 | contig 15156 bp, 16 predicted proteins | sample 4694571 | NCBI WGS metagenome assembly VTLG01 (sample SAMN12604809, study PRJNA352737) | marine metagenome | biome: ENVO:00000447; feature: ENVO:00000209|ENVO:00000569|ENVO:01000036; material: ENVO:00002151; isolation source: viral sequences binned using virsorter ...
TTCTGATGACTCAGATATAAGTTCTGCTAGACCACCTTCTGCAGTAATTTTCATACCTGTTGTTAAAAACTGCATAGGTCTATTAGTAGCAACAAACGCTCCTGCAGCTTTAATCTGTGGTACTTTACTTAATCCTTTACCAACTAAACTTAAACCACCACCTGTCCATTGAGTTAATGTACCAAATTCTACTAAGCCTCTACCTAGTTTACCTAAAGCAGTAGTGTTTTGTGGTTCGTAAATATCAGGTATTTCAAAGTAACTATCTTTTTCGTATTGATCGCTAAATGGATTATTAGTTATAGGTTTACCCATAACTTTTTGTAAACCTGTGTTCATAGTATCTACACTAAGTTTAGCAAAACTACCTATACTTTCTAGTGCGTCAAGTTTACCACCTACAAGAGCTTTAGATACCTCAGTAGCTACTGGCATATCTTCTCTTAACTGCTCTATGTTTTCTTCGTTACGTCTTTTACTTTCTTCTCTGATAGTTGCTCTATCTTCTCTGATCTGATCCTTAGATCTTTGATCTCCTTGAAATGTGTTGTCAACAAAATCACGTACATTAACAGCAGCATCTTCTATTGCACCACTAACTTGATTAGCAATTCCAAGTATACCACTGCTTTGTTCATTAGCTTGTTTTACAGCTTCTAGTTGAGCACCACCAAGATCTGTCATGTCTGGTAGTGCTAACTCTTCTTCTTCCACTATCTCCTCTTCTCCCCCTTGGGGAAGTTGATTTTCTAGTTCTTCCATTAATCTAAGACTCCTTGAGTTCTGAGTTTATGTATATATTTGTTAGCAAAAGCATTGATAGTAGGAAGTTCGTACAAGTCCATATTACCTCTTAAAACAAAAGCTACATGATACCTAGCTGCTAAATGTAAGTCACCTTCGGCTTTACGTAGAGCTTGGTTCCAAGATTTTTTGTTAAAGTAACTCCATAGTTTTCTTTGTACATCTTCATTTTCTCTATAACGACTTAGTGCCTTAGCAACATTAAGACCAGAAATTGGATTTTCTTTGTCTTTGTCGTTTGTTAATCTACCAATCATTCTTGCTGTAAATGGATATTTACCTATAGTAGGTTCTAACCGTTTACCAATAGTTAATTTATTTAAGTCAGATGCTGGATCAACAGTTTTACCATCTACTACTTTTTCAAGATGTAAATGTTCTCTATCACTTGCACCTGTGTTTCCTATCTCTCCGATATATTCTCCATTGTAAGCAGCACCTTTAACTAATTTTGGATTATAGTTTTTTAAATGTGCAAATCTATATGTAGTTCCTTCTGTATCTTGTATGTCCACATAAATACCATACTTGTCATCTTGACCATTTTCAACAACTATACCATCTTTCATTTGAAAGGCAGTATGAAAACCTTGAGTACCATAAGTTCCTATGTCTATACCAGTATGATAAGTACTTGCACCTTCAACGGGTGCTTCACGTGTTATACCAAATCTATCTGTAATTCCTATTAATCTATGACCTACATACTGTTCTCCATCAATAATTTCTATTTCACCTGCATCAAGTTCTAAACCTTGTGTTGTTACCTCATTACGAATAACAGACGTAAAATCAAGGTTTTTCCAGGCTTCAGTTAAAGTTCTTTCATTAGTACCATAAAAATCATTAAGAACACGACTTACAACTTTAGGGCTTGTATTACCTTTAGATTGCAAATTTCTCAAGATAAAAGCATTATCTGAGCTATTCATGAGGTTTTTTAGTACATCAAAATCTATAGGTGGTTCTGCATCAAAGTCCATATTAAATACGTTACTTTGTAATTTAGCAAAATCATAATCTGGTATATTAAATACTTGTGCTAATTTAGCTGCATTAGGGTCTGATAAAAAACCATTTTCAGTAAGATCTACATTATTATATATCTCATCTGTGCTTAAGTCTAACCCTTCTGCCTTTGCAGTAGCTATAATATCTTTTAGATTATTATTATCTAAATAAGGATATATGTTTTGTTCTCTAGCTAAGACTTGAAAACCACCACTACCTTTTAATCCTTTCTCAATAAAGTATATACTGTTTTTATCAGAACGAGTTTGTGCATTGTTTATAAGACCACGCATTTCTATGTCAGCTCTACGTATAGCCTCACCATAAGTAATTGGTCTACCATCAGCTTTTGCAGCATCTTGAAATTCGTAAGCACGTCTTTTAATATCACTTAAAAATCTACTGTATGCAATACTAAATGTACCAGATGCGTCTGTAACATTACCTAAATTATCTATAGAAAAGGCTTTACCTTTATCAGCTAAATACCTTTTAAAAGATAGAGCAACATCATCTACATCTTTCTTTTCAGATTCTGGATATAACTCATTTAAAACTTTTATTTGTGGATTAGCTTCTAAATAACTTTTAACTGCATCAATATCTAAAGATGGATCACTTATGTCTTGAAGTAAAATAACACCACCATTATCAATTATTTTACCTTTAATTTCTAAGATACTATCATAAGCATCGTTAGGATCTATAAATATTCTACTTGTAGAGTCAAGAACTGATTTAGTTGCAAGTGGATTATTTTTAAGTAACTTTGTAACAAAGTCAAACTTTTCGCTTTCAGTTGCTCTTTCTTCTTTAGGTAAATTACGTTGTTCCTCTAGAAAACTTGATACTGCAGTCTCAACTCTTGCGTTTTGAAATTTTGTGTTTATTGAGTATCTTTCAGTAACAGCTTGTTGTTTTAGTATACTAATAGGTACAGCACCAAATTTAGCTACATGTAATTCAGATAAACTTTTAAAACCAGCAGGTGTTTGACTTTTTACTTGTAACGCTGCAGATACTCTTTTATGTAAATCATTAGGATCTTTAGCTCTTGTAAAAGCATCCTTAATTAAACCTTCTAATCTAATAACAGCTTGATTACCACTAGATGAGTTTTTACTAGCCTTTAGATGTGGTTTGACTAAATTGACATAACTGTTTAATGCTTCATCTATAGTAGGAGCACCCTTAATTCCATCTAGGGCGTTGTTAACTTGTAAGTCTGCACCTTCTAACATACGAGCAGCAAACTGATTATCTAACTCACTAAACTTTGTTTTTAAATTTGTAGCTAAAACTTTTCTAGCTGGTTGACTTAATAATTGATCTGTACTAATGTCACTTAAATTACCTCTATTAGCATCTACCCACTCACCTAAGATATAATTAGATGCTAGTGCAAGTTGACTTTTAGTTAAGTTAGGATCATTTATATCAAACCTAACACCATTTTTATCTATTAATGTTGTTGTGTTTGTTTTTAATTGATTATCTAAATGAGCAGCAAAACCTTCTACTTTAAGTGCTTTATCTCGTACTTCATAACCATAGTTATATGCTCCAGAAAATATACCTCTAACTTTTCTAGCTTTTTCTTCACCAAATGGATCACCACTATTTTCTAATTTAGTAGCAAGATCATTACCAGTTTTTGTAATATCTAGTTGTTGATCTGCAGCAGCTTGTATAACATCAAAACCAGTTGCTTCAACTTCTTCTTCCGAATCTGGTGTTTCTTCTGGAGGTGCTGGTTCTACTTCTAACTCTTCTTCCATTCTAGCTGCAGCTCCAGCAGCATTATTATACTTAATAGCATCTTTAGCTAAACTAGGTACAGTGTTAGTTAATAAATTCTGTAAAGTATTACTAAATTGACTAGCTAACTGTGCTTCATAATTAGATACTCTAAGAATGTTATTAGTTTGACGTTGCTCTTCTTTTGCTTGTTCTGCAGCGTTTTGTACTCTTTTGTTAATTTCTTCTTTTGCCTGTTGCTCCATCAACTTGTTACGTTGGAGCTTTCTTTTTACATCGGAGGGCATAGATCTTTGTTGAAAACCTACCTGCCATTCTCCTTGTCTACGAAATCCTTTTGCCATTATGTTACTGGTTTTGTACTCCACCAAGGGGTATTTGGATCACCACTAGCATGACCAATGCCAGATCCAGTTTTTACTGCTGCACTAAAGCCTGTCATGATCGACCCTAACATGCTTGGTTTTTCGGGTGCTGCCATCTTAACTGGTCTTACAGTCTTGAACTCAGCAACAGGAGCCATAGGTGCAGCTATGACACTGTTATATGCTTGAGAATCTGCAGCGTACTGACTAAGAAGTGTGTTGTATTCTTGTAAACCAAATGACTGCCTTGCATTAAATAGACTTGCATCTACTGCAGCTTGGGCTTGACCTAATTGACGTTCTTGGTCAGTCAAGGTTAGCATAGTAGATTGTCCAGCTGACATACCACTAGCTAGTATTGTACCTTGTGCTCGTATAGATTCTGCTAATTTTTGTTGTCCTTCAAATTGAGCCTCTGCAACTTTTTCTTGTAGTTTTAGTTGGTTAGCTGTTGAAGCTCTTGATTGTTCTAATTGGTTGATGTCCTTCTGACGTTCCATCGCTGTGACGGATGCAGATTGGGCTTCTAGTTGTGCTTTAAATAAGTCTTGTTTTTGTTGATCTTTGAAAGCAGAAATTTGTATCTTGTTAAGATAATCCTGCTTTGCCATATAGTTTGACCTATCTACCGCTGCTTTCTGTGCTCGGTATTGTGCCATCTTTGCTTGGCGATCTGCCATTGCAGAGCCAACACCTGATATAGCTGACAGAGCTAAGGTTGGGGTACACATAATTTATAAAATTCTATTAATGGTACATTGTTGTATACTGTGTAATTTAGAAAGTTAAACTTTAGCAGTTTGAGCAATTTAATATGTTGCTCATTACGCATGTCTGCATAATTGTGTAAATAAGGATTAGATAGGCTGGCTATCCAGCGTCTCGCCTCTTTTACAAATGTATGTGGATACTCTGTACTAGCATCAGTACATAACATCCATATTGCATGTGAAGAGGTTACTCCCGCCACTCCAGCAGTCTTGCCGTTGGGAACCTTGAAAAACACAGAATATGTAGAATTGAGATGTGCTTGCAATACCGCTGCGGGTGCATGCAATCCTGTTGTTTGTTCTGCCTCACGTTTATCTTCAAAACGTAAGTTCAGCCCTACCTCCAAAGCTAACTCTGGAGTGCAAGGCTGAATATACTTACCTACGTACATGTCGTTTTTGGTTATAAATGCCATCCCAGCTGGCTGAGATTAAAGCAATGGGAAAAGGGTCTGTTACTTTTATTTTTAAATTATATTTATCATTCTTTCGTTGTACAGGCACTCGTACGGTTTTACTTAATTTTGCAGGTATTGTATTAAAATTAGATAAACCAGTTATCATACCAGTTTCATATTGTATATAATCATCAATATCTTTAGTTACGTTACCATTAGCATCTGTATAACTAAAGGGTGAAGTAAGATGAAACTCCATAGGGCCAGATACACCTAACTCAAAATTAATACCAGATACACGTAAGTCACCCTCTAAATCGTAGGCATTTTGTCCTGTATTTAGATAATATGTAGGCAACTCAATGGTTGTATCATATTTATAACCTACAATTAATTTAGCACTTGAATCAATTTTTATGTTAGGTACAACAATTTGACTTAAACCCACTACTACAGCACTTGCAAAAAACACACTACCATCCAATGAGTTACCATCAGTGTCATTTCCAGAAAGACATACAACTTTAATATCACTTGCTAATAATCCTCCAGTTATACCAGCTTCAAAAGGTAGAGTAAGTCTTGTATCATCATTAGTAACAGTTATTGCTGTGGGTATACATGAAAAATCTAAACAAGGTTCTAAACGTCTAGAAACATTTACAGGTAAAGATCCTGTACCTAATAAATACGAATTGTTAGAGCTAGAGTTTGATACATACTCATGCCTAGATAACATAAATTGATTATTAAAATAAGTTACAGTGTAAAAATTACCACTTGTATAAAGCATATGATTCAGTATACCTCTTACCGTCCAAGTATACCAAGCTGATTGCTCCCTTTGATTACCTGCATTATAATACTTGTAATGGTAAATGTTACTACTTACATTTTGATCTAAGGCTTGTGCACCTTTATCAGCATAACTTACAATACCTATAGAGGTTGAATTAGCAGCTATATCAATAGTTTTTGGTAAAAATTCTGGTACTACTCTAGTTTGTTCTATAATATTTGGAGGTGCATCATCATCTATTATTGTAATTTCAAAAGCTCTGGCAAATCCAGATACATTAGATGTAAATAACACAGACGTTCCTAAATCTACAGGTTGTATACTAGCATCACATTCGTAACTAGAAACTTTTTTTAACCTTACAGTTTTAGGGCTAAATATATCTGATTCTGTAAATAGTAAAAACTGAGCATTATCACTAAACATCATTACACCTTTTTGTATGGGTAAAATGTGATTTATAAATGCAGGTTTTACATCTGAAACAGTAATATCAATAGGGTTATCATCACTTGCAGCTATAGCGGATACAATAAATAAATTAAAATATTGCCCTGGCTGACTCATTACTATTTGTTCTCCAGAAATAAGACCTAACCTATTTCTATGAAAAAACATTTTTTGTATTGGACTTCCTAATATTGTTGGAAAAGGGTTAGATGTATTGTCACCTACCTCTCTGTCTTTCCAATAATTTTCATTACCATATATTTGACCTGTTGCTATGTCTAATTTATTAAATGTAAATGTACCATTTCTATTATTAATCAAGGCATGAGGCATTGTTGCTGGATCAAATCCAGCGTGCATGTGGTCACTTGATACTGTACACGTAAGGTTAACTCCAGATATATTATTAGATTGTGGAGCAAGAAAAGTAAAATTGGTACTATTAGCATTAACACCAGCTACTGTATAAAATGCTGGGCCAGGAGGAGCACTACCAGCACCACCACTAAAAGCCAAGAACACTTCATCACCTACTTCAAAGTTGTGACTTCCAGAAAGTTGTGTAACTGTTACTACAAAATTGCTTTGTGACCAATTATAAACGGTATTTATATTAGTAGCAAAATTGTGAGGTCTAACACATTCTTCCCAACTACCAACTCCACTATCTCCATTTGTAGCTTCAAACTTTACATAGTAATCGTCTGTTTCTAATTCACCAGTATTTGAGACTTGGGCTACATAACCGTGTTTACACATGGCTGGTAATCTAGATATATCTTGTACTTTCTGACCTATTACACTCATATTTTCGTTAACAGCACCACCAAGAAAGTTTACACTTGAAGCGTTAGATCCTGTTAAAAATAAACCACTACCAATTATTTCCGCTGTAACTTGACTTACAGAACTATTAACAGCATCTTTTAAACCAGTAAGAATTGTCTGCATACTGAGAGGGCCATTGTCTGGATTTTTGGGTGTTTTAAAATATGCAATTCCAGTAACATCTCTATAAGTTGTAACTGGTTCAACAGCTTCAACAGAAATACGATAATGAATATTTTCTATATTAACATCTATAAATTTATTTAATGCAGTAGTTTTATTAGTTTCACGTATTAATCCACCATCTGTTAAAGTGACAGTAGCCGTGTAACGTACATCATAATCCTGTGTGTAACCTAGAAATTCATCTCCAGTACCAGAGGTTGTAGGAGTGCCAGAGGTACTAGCTCCTTGATATGTAGCTGTATTACTTGCAATATAGCTACTACCGTTAATTTGTAAACTACCTTCAATATCTTCACAATTTGTATTTTGGGAGGTGCCCGTCACTATCTGATCTCCACCTGAAAAAGACCAAGTTAGTGTACCAGCAAATGATTGATTTTCATTTGAATCATTCCATGTAGGGCCTTCTGGAGTGTTATTAGTTAATTTGTCTACTTTTACAGAGGTTACTCTGTAGTAAGTTTTAGGGGTAGGTGTAGCAAAACTTGCTCCAGAAAGATATAAAACATACTCAGTATTATAAGCTACAGTATCGAGTCTTGCATAACCATACTCACCATTATTAATAGCAGTAAATGTGGTATCTGAAGATCTTTCAACATTTTTAGTTATATTAGATATAAGAGTGTAGTCTTGTATAGTTGTAGTTGTATAAGAATTACCACCAACTGTTAGATATGCAAATAGTGCATCATTTGCTGGATTTGTTAAGGTTTGTTCTACACCCGTTTCTAAATTCCATATTCTAATAGGTTTTTGACCCGAAGCAAGAACACTAGAAGGTGAAATTTGAAATATATACTTCTCATCACCATCTCTTATTATATTAAACCATTGTCCTGTAGTATTTGCATTTGTTAAAACTTTTACAAGTTCCGCAGGTGGTCGTTTTTCAAGACCAAAAGTTATGTCTGGGACAGCATTATTACATACCCTTAACTGTCCTGGAAATTTTATTTTATCTGGTTGTTGAGATACACCCCCTAGAAAGTTTGGGATACGTTGATTTACTGTTGCCATTACATTCTTCTAAGTACTTTGAACGGTCTATATGTAGTATTAGCATCTTGACAATATTGATAATCACTAAAGATATTATGATCTGCCTGTTTAGAATCATACTCTAATGCTGCTGCCCTTGCAAAAGCCTCGTCAGCTTCTAGTAATTTTGCTGACTGTGGATTATTAACCATACGATTTGATGCTATTCTAGTAGCTCTAGCAGTTATGTAATCTTTAAATATTTGAGGTAGATCTTCAAAATCTATCATCCAGACAATATCAAAATATAATTTAGCCATATTTTCAAAGGTAAATGTATGATTTTTTTTGTCATATATTTTCATTACACCATTATCACTACGTCTTACTACATCATAATCTTTTCCATGTTGATATATATTTAAATCTATTTGTAAGACATTGTTAGGAACAACGACTTGATTATTACTATCGGTGTCGATAGGGTACTCATTCTCTGTGTTGTATGACCACCCTTCAGCTTGTATCTCACGGCAGACTTGCCTTAGAGTATTTTGTGCTATAACCACTTCGGGGCTTTGCACATTTAAAGTGTTTACTGGGGTCTCTCCAACGCTCATCAGGATTGAGTTTACAGCATCTAGTTCGGTAGACACTCCGTAAGATATTTGTGCCATATAAAAAAAAGGGGGCGTGTGCCCCCGTATAAATGTATATATTATGAGAAAGCTGCTGGCTTAGTAGATGTTCCTGCGAACAGTTCTACACAAGCTGCTGGATTCACATAATCTGCTCCCATAGCCATGCGTCCTAGTATGACATCACCTTGGTAAACCACGGAAACGTCTCCAGAAGTTACTTGGACTTGTGGGCCGATTGTTTCAACAACACCTGCAGCTTCTCTTTGGAAGATAAGTCCACATGTGTTTGCAAAGTTAGAGGCAGCACCGTAGTTTTGGCGTGGGCCATAGTTGTTACCTGTAACTGCTGTAGCTGTTTCAATGTCCTCAGATACGAATGAACCTGTATTTCCAGGATCTACTGTATCAAGGTCAGTAGCAGCTGAAGCACCACTAGAAGGTGCAAATTTTGTACCATACTTAGAGAAGAATGGTGTGTTCATTGATTTGTAGATTGTGATACCTGCAATCTCAATGATGCCGTTACCAGACTGTAATGCGTCTCCTCTCTCATTGCGGTTGATTAGACCGTTTGATTCAATGTTTTGGATAAGTGCATAGTACTGTCTTGGGTTAAGTACGGCAACCCGTCCATCATCACTTACACCTTTTTCATCTAGAGCTGCAGCAGCATCATAGAAAGCGTTGATTAAGTGAGTTGAGTTTAGGGCATCGTCAGCGTTTGAACCGCCACCGACTTGAACTTGTGTACCACCTGGCTCAACAAAGTTGCTGAGTGATACTGGAGATGCTTGTCTAGCACCTTTAGCAATAGCTCTGAAGATTAGTCTGTCATACTTTTGTGCAAGAGCATAACCGATTTTCTTGGAGATTTCTCCTCTTAGCTCATAGTGAGCAAGTGTTTCATCTAGCTCATAGACAAATGCACTAGAGATGAGTAGGTCATCTACTGTGATTGTCTTTTCTGCTACTGGAGGAGTTTTGTCAGAGTTTCCTAATATGCTATTTCCAGGTGTGTGGTACTCCGCACTGGTGCGTCCAGTGTAGATGAACTGTAAACTCTTTCCATTTGTGAGTGTACGCTTCATGACTAAGTCACGTGCGATTGTCTCTCTTTGGAAGCCAGTAAACATCTCACCTGAGAACAACTTTAAATAAAGGTCTCTGTTGTTTGAAGCGTTTGTCGCTGTGTTTATCCTACCCAGAAAGGTTTGTGAAGCAGGATTGTTTGTTGACTGTTGTGCCATTATTTTGTAAGGTTATATATATCGTCTCTAGATCTAGAATTATAGGAGTCTTAATTGGACTCATTGAGATTTGTGGTCTATCCCACCGTCATGACGGCATTAGGTGTCCTCCGTAGAGGGCTAATACCAAATGTAGAGGGAGGCATTGCACCTCCCATGTCGCTTAACGAACTACTTTATGTAAGTGATAATGTGGTCGTTTTTCAGACATATGCGTTTGAATGTGACTTATTTCTAAAGCCCCCATTACAAAAGCTAGACCGATTATACCGAACCAAATTGCTCTATCATTCATTTAATAATTTTGGTGTAAGCAACGCCACGATATACGTAAGTTACTGTCATGGTAATCTCCCATATACCCAAGCCCCGTTCCATGCTTGAGTCGTCATGCGTCCCGAAGGATGAACGGACGTGGCGTTAAGATAAAGGTTTAGTACATTCACCAACAACTTTCTGTTCAAGATAAGATATGATTTTGTACTTTGCCTGTGCATCAAGATGTGGGTCTTGTAGCACAGAATATTTTGACATTATGAAATCATCACATGTCATCTTCCAGTCATAAGGACTAGAAAACTCCTGGGATGAGTTGACCTGTTGTGGCGTAAGCACCAATACCAGCAATAAAGCCAAGCATAGCAAGCCATCCATTAAGTCTTTCTGCATCTTTCCAATGGGTGTTGTGGTGTGTCATCGTTTTCTTCGTTTGTGGTTGTAGTTAATTCTACGTGAACTTGTTTTAGATTTTCTAAATCTTGTTTTTTCACCGCTAGACATCTCTTTAGTAGTCTTTGGTGTTTTAGAGGAGACTCTGCGAGATGGACGACAAGCGGGGTAGCCTTTACGCTTTTCGCCTTTCTGTCTGCCACATGGCTTACCAGTTTTTACGTCCACCCACTTCTCTTTAAACCATCTTTTTAAACTCATCTCTTTCCTCTAGTATATCCTTTAGCAGTCTTTCTTTTACCGCCAGATTTTACTTGTCCTTTACATACCTTCACACCATACGCATTAGCATATGCTGAAGGGTATACCTTGAACTTTCTTTTTGCTGCAGCTTTTCCACGAGCACATAGTTTAGCCATTACTTCTTCTTGCCCCCGTGTTTACAGCCACATTTAGATCCTTTTTTGTGTGCCATTATGGTTGCTCATTTACACTATTAGGTTTTTTTAAATTTCTCTTAAATACCTTATCTGCATTTTTAGAAAATTTTTTTAACTTATCTTGATCATCAAAATAAGGGGTAGAAAATACTGATTTTCCTGCCATTGTTAACACTTCCATCTTCTTAGTGCCAACGCTTTACGGGTTGGCTTTCCGTTGGGCTTTTTCATTGGCCCTTTGACTCCCTTCATGCGAGCACAAAAGGAACGCTTACGAGCACCACCCCCAGGCTGTGGAGCCTTGAGGTTGGAGCCAGTAGCTCTATTATATTTACGCCTACCCTTGGCAGTAAGTCCTCCTTTCTTAGACTTCTCTCCTCGACCTAAAGATAGACTTACGCCTTTCTTAGCCATTACTTTTTCTTCTTCTTCATATTTTTAGCGATAGCTGCTGCTACCTTTGGTGGCATCTTAGGATTTTTCTTCATGAGCTTCTTAGCTCCATTTCCCTTTTTCATTCCTTTACCGTAATGTCCAGGCATTGTTTAGCTCCTATACTTTTAAGTTTGATTGTGCAAGTTTTCTGATAACGTCATCTCTGAACGCCTCATCAGTTCTGTATTCTGGTTTATTCATGTCTCTAACAACCTCTGCCATACTTCTGTAGTTTTCAGTAGATGACTGTTTGCCAGTAACTATATTTGAATCACGTCCGTTAGCGTCCTCATATTGTCCCATAAGTGCTTTAATTGCGAATGATATAGCTGCCTTATTACCAGTAGCTAAGACATCATCATAACTCTTTGCGTCTTGTGCAGTAAGATTATTACCTGCCCAATCCATAAGCTGATTGTATCCTCGTTCACCACCAGCTATATTTTTTAAATCATTAACTTCTGCATCAGATAGAACAGGTTGTTCTGATTGTATACCTAACTCACCTTTTACCCCTGCTAAATAATTATCAACTATTTCTCTATTCAAACCAGCAGTGGCTAACTTACTATACATATCATCTGACAGCGTTCCATTGTTTTCTTCAAAATGTTTAGACATCTCGAATGGATCTATGTCATTTGATTTAAATAAATTACCTAACTGTTCACCATATAGTTCGTTAGCTGTGTCATAGTTAACATTACCATCATCAGTGTATAGTTGATATTCTGTTTCTGGTTCTGCCTCCTCTGTTGCAGGTGCATCACCTAATTTTTTCTGTAACTCAAGATATGCTGCTTCTAAATCTTCGGCACTCTTATACTTACCAGCAAGCATTTTATCTTGCTTTTGCATAAGATCTTCACCTATAGCTAAATTCTTTGCATCTCTTTCAGCTTGTTCTTGTGCTACTGAGGGATCATCTGAGGTGTCGTAGCGGATTGTTTCTGCCATAATTACTGTGGTTGTTGTAGTGCGGGTGCAATCGAGTTGACAGCATCAAGTAACTCTGGATTTTTTGATGGATCCATTATTGGGGTTCCTGCTATCTTACCAGCTTGGTCTGTCAGTGACTGCATTTGTTGTGCTTGCATTGCTTGCTCTTGTTCAGCTTGACGCTCTTCATTAGTTTTTACTAAGTTAAGCATGTCAATACCTTGAGCTGCAGCAAGACGTTTGATAGCTTCGTCAGCATTTAGAAACTGAGCTAAAGCCTCTGGCCCCATAGTCTGTGCTATGGTTGTTATGAATTGCATCAGAGCCTCTCTGTCTTGACCTCTACCAAGTGCATTTATACCTGCAACAATAGTAGGTCTTACCAAAGACTTAGGTAGTTCTGGTATTTCTTTAGACTGTGTGAGGGTGTGCATCTTTCTCTTGAGGTAGGGTATTAGAAACTCTGTAGTCAACAAGCTGAACAGTCCACCCAACTGTCTCTCTAGCTCCATCTGTGTCATCCTAACCTCTTCTGCTGTAGTACGTTCAGATTGACGTGGGTTCAAAATTAAAAATGCTTCTGACAATCTTTTTTCCAGCATGTTTATCATTTGATATGCTGTTTGAAAGTCTGCAGTTTTACCGACCTGTACTACACCTATATCATCTGGTCTACCTTGTATGATGGCTCCATTACCTGCGTTAGCTAATGATGCTGGCTTAGTTGTACTTGATGGTGACACAGTAAAAACAACTTTCGCTGCTGCTGCACTACCTTCAACTACGGCTTGCATCAATGCCTCTAAAGATTTTAAGTCCCCAAGAAACTCCTCTACTCTAGAACGTCCGTAATCTTCTCCGTCTACAGTAACAAAACGTAGTGGTAGCCAAGGAGTCTTGTCCCTAGGAGCTTTACCTACGCTGTCTGGTAGTATTGTGTCGTTAGCTTCTTGATGCCAACGCCAACCATTATCATATAGTTTCACACATGTATATACATCTACATCTTTACTTCCTTTGTAGTCACCTTTGTCATCATCATTAGGGCCATCGTCCAGTTCTGGGATGCCTAATAATTTTTTACTGACTCTTTCTTTTGTGACTATCTCAATTACTTCACCGTTGCCATCTCTTTCTACTACATAGCGATTGAGAGGGTAGACTTTCATACCTTGCTTACTCATATATATCAGAGCATTACCAGTAACAACGAGGTGTTTTAAGGCTGCAAAGATCTGAACTCTGTCAGTAGAACCTGCTATGCTATCCATAATCATACGTTCTACTTTTGCAAAGCTGAGATCTAACTCGCTCTTTGCTTCGGCAGGTACTTCTTCACCTAGTTTAGAATCGTCTACTTGCAGTTTAAAGAATGACGTGCTAGGAGGTAAGAGCCCTAACATAAGTTTTGAACTTAGTGTAGTAACTCCTTTGGCTCCAACTGACTGCCAAGGTGTGGCAAAACTTTGATACAAAGCATCGCCCTCATTACGCATCAGGAGTGTGGGAAGAGTTAGTTCCGCACACTCATAAGCAACATCTAAAAACTGTTCACGGTGACTCGATAACTCTTGGTATCGCTGCCGTGCGTTTTTCATTAGCTGTAAGTTCCTCCAGCAGAACCACCACCTGTACCAGTATTTACACCTTGTTTAGTAGTAATACCTTTTAAACCACCAGATTTTGGTTTCTTAGTCTGTAGTTGAGTAGTTCCTTTTTTAGCTGCAGTCTTAGCAACTTTTTTAGCTTTTACCTTTGCTTTTTTCTTTGTCTCATCTTCCTGTATAGGAGCTGGAGTAGGAGCTTCTGGTAAAGGTGTAGGTGCTGTCTGTACAGGAATTGGGGGCGGTGGAGTTGTTGGTGGGGCTGGGGTTGGTGGGGGTTCAGGGGCTCTTCTACCTCCACCAAATAATCCTCCGATACACATAATTATTCTCCTTTAATTTTAGTTTTTAATATTCTAATAATTGATAACTGACCAGCCCTAAAAGATATTTCTTTTTCTGATAGTGTGTGGTCTGGAAACTTGTCTGGAAACTGCTCATCGAGATCATCTATAATCTTCTCAATGCGTCCCCATTCAAGAGTATTGTGGTAAGTTGGTGTTTGCATGTTCAAAAAATGCTGGCATCCTAGCTCGTTTTGTATCGGCAAGCTGAGGAGCTTTACCTTCGTACATTAGACGGTCACTTGAATCCGTCCAAAATTTTCTGTTAAGATACTTGTTTGTAGCTGTAGTAGTAAGCGGTTCAAAGATCCAGTTTATTGTAGCTTTCCTAAGTTTGTCCAAAGAAGAGCTAGGGCGTAAACCCATATCAGCACATACCAAACTGTTGCAAGCGACATGAATTTGCTCATCTCTGGAAATATCAGCCGATACTGTCCTAAGAGCAGCATCGCCACAAAAGCGATTGAAAGGTAAAATAACAAAGAAT
>VTLG01011713.1_pt1 | contig 15156 bp, 26 predicted proteins | sample 4694571 | NCBI WGS metagenome assembly VTLG01 (sample SAMN12604809, study PRJNA352737) | marine metagenome | biome: ENVO:00000447; feature: ENVO:00000209|ENVO:00000569|ENVO:01000036; material: ENVO:00002151; isolation source: viral sequences binned using virsorter ...
AAAGGAACTACTTTTCCTCAAGTAGTTGTAGATGGTAAAAAACTAGGAGGTTGCATTGACACAATCAAATTCCTCAAAGAAAACCAAATTATTAATACATAGCATAAATAAAACGAACCCTCAAGTTAATCGGGGTATCGAACTTATTCTTAATGGAGGTAAGAAAAAGAAAAAACAACCATTTCATATAACACTTAATAAAATTATTCGTTTCTTTAATAGAGAAATAGATATTTATTTTGAATTTTCCTTAAATTTAAGGAAGAAAAAATAATTCCAAGGAGGTAGCAAATGACCATAGAAACAATATTAGTCTTAGTGTTACCAATATCTTTTTTACTATTTTGTGCGGGATTGTTGGGTGGTTGGATTGCCAGAGATTATATGATGAACTATCAGGAAATACCAAGGCCTCATCCTGAGATGTTTGATGAAAATGGCAACTTAGTTCCAGATGAGGTAATTGCATTCAGATTTGAAAATTATGACTACGAAAACGACGAAGAAGAAGACGACATCTTTAAAGGTTAAGACTCTTCCAGAATTACCGAGACAACCTTTTGTTTTTGAGGTATTGGATTTAGTTTCTAAACAAAGATCTAAAGTTAAAAAGATTGAAGTGCTTAGAAAATATGATGAAACTCATCTTAGAAGAGTTCTTATATGGAACTTTGATGAATCTTTAATATCAGTACTTCCAGAAGGAGATGTTCCTTATTCTGGATATGATGAACAGAATGTATACAGTGGTGGATTGACAGCTAGAATTTCAGAAGAAGTTCGTTCAATGCATACTAAAGGAAATTTTTCTTTGGGTGTGAGTGATCAACAAGGACATACAACTATTCGTAGGGAGTCTAAAAACTTTTATCGTTTTTTGAAAGGTGGTGATAATGGTTTGAATAATATTCGTAGAGAGAGTATGTTTATTAATATTCTTGAGGGTCTTCATCCATTAGAAGCAGAAATAATTTGTCTTGTAAAGGATAAGAAACTTTCTGACAAGTATAAAATTACAAAAGATGTAGTTGCTGAAGCTTATCCAAATATTCAGTGGAGTAATAGATCATGACATCAACTACTACTGAGTTAAAGAAACCAGAAAAAAAAATATCTATTTGGACAAAAGAAGAAAGAGATACTTTAAAATCAAAGTATGGATCTGAAATTATTGTTGAAAATGGATCATTCGAAGATGTACATATCAAACAAGCACCTAGTGATGCTTATATTATCAAGTATACTTATGAAGATAAGATTTGTTTTGATCTAACAAGAGGGACAAAGATAAAGTTATTTGATATGTACTGGGATAAGTTTAAAGGTGGGTTACAATCCATTGGTTATGGTAATGGTGACATCAAACCAAACCTTTGGGGATACCAGTCACCAGTTAAGAAGAAAAAAAGAAAAGGTTAGGGCCACCAAAATCAGCTTTTAATTCCAATATATTCGGACAAAAAATCGGGGTATTTTTTGGAGCCAGAGGATTTTGTAACAAATGTACATAGGTACTTGACTATATAATATAACTGTGTTAGTATTAACACATAACGTTCAACCTGATACATTCAGGTCGCAAGTAAGCCGACTCGGAACGGAATCGTTCATCCTTATGGAATTACTTCTAGCTACATTATTATCATGTGAAAGTGCTCACAGTATTATCGACAACATTGATCTCTCAACTCGTCACAGAGAAGAGTTAGTTGAAGTAATACAAGAGAACACTGAGAAGGGATGCTTTAAGGACGCAAAAGCCGACTGAAGGAACGGGGTCTAATCCACCTCACTTTCAGGAGAAAGCCAATGGCAAAAGTCACTTATCGTGGTGTTCAGTATGACACCAACGACAGCAAGCAAACACAATCACAAAAGTCAGAATTGACTTACCGTGGTGTAAAGCACAGCAAAGTAGATGAAGTTTTACCTTCATATCTAAACGCTGGACTTACTGCTGCTTAATTACAACTGAATAAGTTTAAAGGAGGGCTATTGACAGTCCTCCTTTTTTTGTGTAAAATACCTAAATACCATATAAAAATTATGGAAAAAGACAAATTAAAACTTATCGTTCGTAATTTGGAATTGTTAGTAGATTCTCTTAAAGCAGAGGTGTATTCTGATGTAGATGCTTATTCTACAAAAGTAGATACTTCCAGATTACCAGGATATACTGATTATGATGAAATCTTTGAGGATAATGAATGAGATCTAAAGAAATTTTGAAAAATCTTAAAAAAGCACTTAAACAAGATTATCTCTATGACAAAACTGAACTTAAGTTTATGAGAGAACAACTTTCTGTTTTGGAGCAAGAAGTAGAAAAACGTAAAAAAACAAAACCTCAAGGATTTGGTAAAAAATGACTATAAAACTTGTAAGCATTACTCCTGACGCAGAGCAGACAATGGCATATATTGCTAGAGTGTCAAATCCGTCCAATCAGGACAATGATAAGTATTCTGGACTTTTGAAGTATTGCATCAAACATAACCATTGGAGTGTTTTTGAGCAATCTTCAATGACTCTAGAAATTGAGACTACTCGTGCTATTGCTGCTCAAATACTAAGACATAGAAGCTTCACGTTTCAGGAGTTTTCTCAAAGATATGCCGCAAGCACTGCATTGGGTGAGATTGATCTACCAGAACTTCGTAAGCAAGATTTAAAGAATCGTCAGAATTCGACTGATGACTTGGATCCAGAGATGGTTGAGAAGTTTAATCGTCAGATGATTACGTTGTTTAGTTCTTCTAAAGCATTGTATGAGTCTATGTTAAAGCAAGGTGTGGCTAAAGAATGTGCTAGAATGGTATTACCACTCTGCACTCCTACCAGAATCTATATGACTGGTTCATGTCGTTCTTGGATACATTATATAAATCTAAGGTCTGCACACGGCACTCAGAAAGAGCACATGGTAATTGCAGAAGCATGTAGGAAGGTATTTACCGAACAGTTCCCTGCAGTCTCAGAAGCCCTTGAGTGGGTCTAAATATCTTTATACGATTTTATAATTATGGCAACTTATCCAGTGGTTCACAAAGAGAGTGGTGAACAGAAAGAAGTAGTAATGAGTATTACTGAATGGTCTCAATGGTGTGATGATAATCCAGATTGGAAACGTGATTGGAGTGATCCATCTACTTGTCCAATGGCAGCAGAAGTTGGAGAATGGAGAGATAAATTACGAAAGACAAAACCAGGATGGAATGATGTTCTTGAAAAGGCATCGAAAGCACCAAGGTCTAAAGTAAAGAAACTCTGATGGCAAGAAGGAAAAGATCAAATACGGATCAACCAATTGGAGTTGGTTTAACTGCTAAACAGATGAAGAGGAAAAAACCTCTTGGTTCTGGGTATTTGGTAGATATAGAACCACTTAACGATAATCAAAAAAGATTGTTTAAATCTTATAAAGGTGGAAAACATTTAGTTGCTTATGGTGTGGCAGGTACTGGTAAAACCTTTATCAGTCTTTATAATGCAATGTCTGATGTTCTTAGTGATACTACACCTTATGAACACATTTATCTGGTTCGTTCATTGGTAGCCACAAGAGAGATTGGTTTTTTGCCTGGTGACCATGAAGATAAAGCAGATATTTACCAAATTCCTTATAAGAATATGGTGAAGTATATGTTTCAGATGCCATCTGATGCAGACTTTGAGATGCTTTATGGTAATCTTAAATCACAGGATAGTATCAAGTTTTGGAGTACATCATTCCTCCGTGGAACTACATTGGATAACTCTATTGTTATCGTTGATGAGTTTCAAAACTTAAACTTCCATGAATTAGACAGTATTATTACCAGAGTTGGTGAAAATACTAGAATTATTTTCTGTGGTGATTCCAGCCAATCAGATTTAGTTAAAACTAATGATCGTAATGGTATTGTAGACTTTATGAACATCTTGCGTAAAATGCCATCTTTTGATATAATAGAGTTTGGTATTGATGATATAGTTCGTTCTGGATTAGTCAAAGAATATCTTACTGCCAAAATTGAAATGGGTTTGTAATGTTTAATCATGTTGATTTGAATCTTGAACCTCTCAAAAGAGAGACTATAGATAGTGTTCGTTATTATTCTATTCCAGAAGAGGAAGAATTACTTAAGTTAGTATCTATTACTTCTGTTACTAGTCATTTTAATAAAGAAATCTTTATTAATTGGCGAAAGAAGGTTGGTAATGAGAAAGCAGATAAAATCACGAAAGCGGCTACAACCCGTGGAACTGATATGCACACTCTGACTGAACATTACTTAAAGAATGATGAAGTCCTTCCTAAAGTTCCACCCATATCTGATTTCTTATTTAAGATAGCAAAGGGTACACTTAATAAAATAGATAATATATATGCTCTGGAGGGGCCGCTATATAGTAAGCAACTAGGAATTGCTGGAACCGTTGATTGTATTGCAGAATATGATGGTGATCTGGCAATAATAGATTTTAAGACATCTAAAAAACCTAAACCACGTGAGTGGATTGAACATTACTTTGTTCAGGCAATGGCATATGGGTGTATGCTATATGAGATGAAAAATATTTCGATTAAAAAACTTGTAATTATCATGGCTTGTGAAAATGGTGAATGTGTCGTCTACGAAGAATCTGACAAAGCAAAGTATATCAAACTCCTCGGAGAATATATTTCGATTAAAAAACTTGTAATTATCATGGCTTGTGAAAATGGTGAATGTGTCGTCTACGAAGAATCTGACAAAGCAAAGTATATCAAACTCCTCGGAGAATATATTAGAAAGTTTGTTGGAGATAAATTGGAGCTCTATGGAAACGAATAAAGAATTAGAAAAAGCAATTGAGAGTAAATTCTTAACTCCTCAAAAATTTGCTATGGAAATAGAATCAATAGTTTCTAAAGAAGAAATGAATTATATTGATGCTATCTGTCACTATTGCGAAATTAATGGTCTTGAGATAGAATCAGTAACAAAGTTAGTTTCTAAACCACTCAAAGAAAAATTGAAGTGGGATGCACAAGAACTTAACTTTATGAAAAAAACATCAAGGGCTAAACTACCTTTATAATGCCAACTAAATCAGAATTGACACACTATCGTCTCCAAGCAATGCTAAGAGAACATAGTTTTAGTGACCTTGAATACCTTGGAGATTTTCCTGGTAAAGGACATACTTATAGAATAGGGGAGCATGAAGTTCCTGTAGAATGGATTGATGAATTAGATTCATATGAAGATGAAGACGAAAGTGACCCCATTTGAAACTTATCGAACATACTTATCAATGAAAAGTCATTTTACTAATCCTAAATTTGACTTTTTTAAGTATGGTGGTAAGTCAAGAGCAACCATGACATCCTTTAATAAACGAAAGGATAAGTATTGGTTTGAAAAAACATCTAGAAAATATTCCGATCAACAAGTATTGGATTTTCTTTTAGCAAATTTTGTAAACACTGACACACCCCAAAACTTATGGATCGGAGAGATAATCAACAGTGGCGAAAGAACCTACGCAGAGTGGATGAGACGGAGACAGAGTATGACTTATATTTTCAAGGAGGAGTCAGAGAAACTTCTATTGGAGAACGAATTAGAAATAGTATTCGATTGCTCGAAGGGCCATCCTCTATTATTAAAAAGATATCTGGGTGGAGAAATCTCACTAGAAACGTTTACGATACTGGAAAAAGTCTTTTCTTTCGCAAAAAATTTTGATAAGAAATTAAATGATCCAGTGTGGGAATCCGTCAGTTTAAAGATAAAAAAATATATTCCTTTCATAAATATAAATGTATTCCAATATAAATCTATCTTACGGAAAATTATAAATGAGTGAATTTTTTGAATCTGATATAGTTCGTGAAGAACTAAGCGAAATTAATAAATTGCAAGAGGAAATATACGGAAGTGTTTTTTCTTTTGGAACATTGTCCAATGAAGATAAAAAGGAACACATTGATGATTTGATTGAATTATTAGACAAACAACGTATCATGTATGCAAGGTTGTCCCTTTCGGATGATCCTGAAGCTATTCAAATGAGAGATCAATTAAAACAATCAGTGCAAATGTTGGGTTATCCAACAGGAACTGATGTTAATGTTCTATTTGATACTATGAAAAAAACTATTGAAAAAATGAGAAACGCTGTTGACTAATACTCAATTCTTTGTTATAATAAAACCAATCCAACAAATCCAATTAAATCCGAGGTAACTAAATGTCGTTTGCTAATCTTAAAAAGCAATCAAAATTAGGTTCTTTAACCGCAAAACTGGTTAAGGAAGTCGAAAAAATGAACAATAATGGTTCATCAGGTGATGAACGTCTATGGAAATTAGAATGTGATAAATCAGGTAATGGTTATGCCGTTATACGGTTCCTACCTGCTCCCGATGGTGAGGATCTACCATTTGTAAAACTATACTCTCATGCCTTTCAAGGGCCTGGTGGTTGGTACATCGAAAATTCTTTGACTACTCTTGGTCAAAAGGATCCTGTTTCTGAGTTTAATACTACACTCTGGAACAATGGCACAGATGCTGGTAAAGATACTGCTCGTAAGCAGAAGCGTAAACTTACATATATCAGTAACATCTATGTTGTAAAAGATCCTGCTAACCCTGAGAATGAAGGTAAAGTATTCTTATATAAGTTTGGTAAGAAGATCTTTGACAAACTAACTGCAGCAATGCAGCCTGAGTTTGAGGATGAAGAAGCAATTGATCCATTTGATTTCTGGCAAGGTGCTAACTTCAAGTTGAAGGCAAAGAACGTTGCTGGTTATCGTAACTACGACTCTTCTGAGTTTACTGCTGTCACTCCAGTATTGGATGATGACGACGCACTAGAAGGACTATGGAAGAAAGAAAGTTCTCTTCAAGAGTTTGTCGGTGCTGATCAATTCAAGTCTTATGATGATTTGAAGAAGCGTCTTGAATATGTTCTTGGTAACAAGACTCCAGTTCGTCAAGATGTAGAAACCATTGATGAAGATAATGATCGTGGTTCGGTTGAACAGTTAGTCACTGCTGGTGCAGGAACAGGAACTGAAGATGAAGACGATGCATTATCGTATTTCTCTCAACTGGCTTCAGAATAAAATAAGAAAGGGACTTTACAGTCCCTTTTTTTTATATTGGCATTGAAACTTTTGTGTTTTCTGTCCTAATTAATTTATCATTAATACGTTCCGAAGATTGTTGATATACCATAATATCTCTCATATCATTTAAGAATTGTTGTAAATATACTTTCTTTAGAATAAATATTGATGATTTTTTATCATTTTTTATAATTTCATATTCCCAATTGCTAATTCCTTTTACAGGATTTAAAGTTGCAGAACTTTCATTAGGTGTATCTGGGTTTGGTATTGTAAAATTACTATCTACTACTTTACCTTTAGGGAGAATTAATCTTCCTAAAGAATCTTTAACTTCTGTTGTTTCATAATATCTTACATTATTTAAATTGGTTCCGTGAATTTCATATGCATAATTATATAATTCTGCATTTGAAAGAGGCCATTCATCTCTTACATTAATAATACCCGCAGTAATAATAACTACCCAATCTAATTCAGAACTTCCATAGATCTCTTCAGCAATTGTATCTGGTCTAGCACCTTCTACAATTTCATACTTATCAAAGAGTGTAAAAACATTTTGTAAATCATCACGTAGTTTGTTTCTTCTGAATAAGTTCTTAACCGTCAGATAACTTTGTGATGAAATACTATCTGATAAAAAAGATTGATATTCTACATTTGGTAGTTCTTTGAAATATCCCATTTTAGTAACCTACTCCATCTGAAACGTCATCATATGATTCATAATCTTCATTGAATACTGGTGTTAATTCTGTGAATGATAGTGTCATATTCATTGAAATTGGTGCACCATCACTATATGTTGTAAAATTACCATCTGCAGTATAATTCATAGCTATATTTTTTAAAGCACATAATTTTATTCTATTCAAATAATCACTCGCCTTACCTACATATTGAATTTCAAAAATATTTGGTGATTTTAAGAAAGTTCCTCCTGCGGAACCCTTAGGAGCCATATTTCTCTTAAATGCTTTAATAATGGTTCTCACCGTTTGTGCTTCTTTTTCAAATCTAGGTGTAAACTTAAATTGATAAGAAAAGTCTCTAAGAGTAGGTCCACTGAATAATAATTCCATATTTGGATTTATTATTTGCCCTGATCCTCTTGCTAATATTTGATCTAAGGATATATTACCACCAATACTATTAATTGCTTCTTTTGCAAAATAATCTTTAACTAATGAACTACCTGTTAATTGTGCCACCATGTTATTTACTGATCTTCCAGCTGATTCACCGTCTCCACTGGTTAGTCCTCTGAATGCATCTAAACCTCTTTCTTGCATAAAGTTCATATTACCAGGACCATAATTTGCAGCATTGGAGTCTACAAGTTGTGCAGGAATAGGTAGTAAAATAGAACCCAATAAATCAGATTTTAAATTATTTTCATCTCTTGTAACCAAAGTATCTCTTTTATATTTAAATATAGAAAATTTAATAAAGTCTTGCGTACCATCTATGGTGCTAAATGGATATCTTAGATTTGGAGGAAGTTTTTCTGATTTACCTGTTGTTTGTGGTTGTTTTGTTGCTTCTGTATGTGCTGGTTTTGTTTCTTTTTCTGCATCTAGTCTTCTTTTAGTAACATTTCTACCAATTTGCTTTTTATTGGGATCTACAGTGTATTTTGTTTCTTTCTTAGTGTATGATCCAGTTTCACTATCTTTATAACCAGTGATTCTTCCACGTCTATTTCTAATTGGAACTTTTGCCATTATCGACCTATATTTTTAACTATTTAGACGAATATTTTGGAAAGGTATTGCATCAAGGTCATTTAACTCCTCTGAATTGATTTCATATAGTTGGCCAATAACTTCATCCCATGTATATTGGCGAAATTCTCCCCAGTGAAAGTTTATTCCACGGAAACCCCAACTGAATATATCAGTCACCGCAACTAAAGGATGTGCATCATATCTAAGGTTAGGAGTTTTTGGAGCATATACAAAAATATAAAAATTTCCCACATCTGGAACTGGTGTTACACTATCACCGAGAACATCCATCAATTCTAACATTAAATCATCAGGATCTTCGGTTCCTATCATATTATCTTTTACGGTGCTTAGACGGTTCATTTGGTTATACCTAATTCTTTTTCTGTCAATATCTTAAATTCATATCCTCTATCAAGACAATATTCTTCAGCTGCCTTCCATTTTGCTTGATTCTTTGCATATTCACGAACTTCGTAAATATAGGTTCGTGTTTTCTTTTTCTGTGGTTTAGGTTCAATACATTGTCTTTGTGGTTTTACCTCAATGATATACTTTTTAATTTTACCAGTGCTTTCTTTTACTTTAATATAGAAGTCTGGGAAGTATCTATGGACTTTATTATCTAAAGGAGATCTATAGGGTAGACAAAATTCTTCACTTCCCCATTCTAAAATATTCTGATTACTATCACAATATTTCATGAACTTAAGTTCCCATAGAGAACGATAAATGATGTTCCGAAAGTTACCTTTATACTTTAAGGGGTTATTCGGTTGATATCTTCCTTTATAAGACATCTAAATACTTAATAATATTAATATAAGGTATTTAGAGTGGCAGGGCTTATTTCAAAATATAAAATGAATGCACTTACCAGAATGGATATTGGTAAGTTAGCAACTAATAATCAATATCAAGTTAATATTTCTGGTATAACTCAGGATTTGAAAGGATATTTGGGTAGATATTATGACATTCCCAATAATTATGCTACTGGTGGTGATATTGGAATAATGTGTTCAGAAGCTACATTACCAACAAGTTCGTTTGCTACAGCAGAAGTTAAAGATAATTTTCAGGGAATAAATCAACAATTTGCTCATACCAGAATTTATATTGATAGTGACTTTACTTTTTACATAGACAGAGATTATAATCTTCTTAAGTTTTTTGAAGGATGGATGGATTATATTTCTGGAGATGATATTGATTTGGGTGTAGATAGATCTAATAGTGCTAATTATTATCGTCGATTCAATTATCCAACAAATGGGGGAAAACTTGGTTATAAGTGTGGAAGTCTAACAATATCTAAATTTGATAGGAATTTTGAGACTAATTTAGTTTATGAGTTTATCAATGCGTTTCCTAAGGGAATGACTTCTATTCCAGTTACATATGGAGAAACTGATATCTTGAAAGTAAATGTTCAATTTGCATATGATAGATATATTGTTCAATAACTACTATAAATAAAACACTGAAGTGTACTAAAAATTATGCCTTTACCAACCATTTCCACACCAACCTATGAGTTGGTACTGCCCTCTAGTGGAAAAAAAATTAAATATAGACCATTTTTGGTTAAAGAGGAGAAGATTCTAATCATGGCATTAGAGTCTGAAGATACGAAACAAATTACTACTGCTATAAAGACTGTGCTTTCACAGTGCATATTAAGCAGAGGTATTAAAATTGATAAATTATCAACTTTTGATATTGAATATTTGTTTTTAAATGTTCGTGCTAAGTCTGTTGGTGAAACTGTAGAGGTTAATGTGACATGTCCAGATGATGGAAAAACACAGGTTCAAATGGAAATTGATATTGATGCAATAAAGGTTCAAAAAGATCCTAAGCATACTAACATCATAAAATTGGATGATAGTCTGTCAGTTCAAATGAATTATCCATCTCTTAATCAGTTTATTGAAACTAATTTTGATACGGGTGCTAAGACAAGTCAAGTTGATCAATCCCTTGAGGTAATTATGGCTTGTATTCAACAGATATATAATGAAGAAGAATCTTGGGATGCATCCGAATATTCTAAAAAAGAATTGAAGGAATTTGTCGAATCTATGAACTCAAAGCAATTTAAGCAAATTGAGAGTTTCTTTGAGACTATGCCTAAATTATCACATAAAGTTAAAGTTACTAATCCAGAAACAAAGGTTCAAAGTGACGTTGTAATTGAGGGATTAGCATCTTTTTTCAGTTAGCTCTGGCTCATGAGAGTCTTGAAAATTATTATCGTACTAATTTCGCTCTCATGCAGCACCATAAATATAGCCTAACAGAGCTTGAGAATATGATTCCTTGGGAAAGAGAAATTTATGTTTCACTTCTCCAACAATATATTGAAGAAGAAAATTTAAAACAAAAACAAAGTGGCAATTAACCCTGAAATAGTTTCACCAAACGTTAAATTAAATGTCACCAACGTAAAAAGTATTTTTAACGGTGGTGGGAAAGGTAGTGCGATTGTCCCTAATAAAAGTGGTGCTCTTGTAGGTAATAAGGGAGGTGCTCTTTCAGGCCTTAATGCTGAAAAGGTATTTCAATTAAATGATTACGATCCCTTAGAAAAAAGAGTTGCTGCAAATGAAAGAAAAATAACTCTTTTAAAAAGAGTCGTACAATCACAAGATAGTTTTGGTGGAAAGGAAGATCCATTAAGAGAAACTAATGCAATACTTGAAGATATTGGTAATGCATTAGCATTGGATTTTTCAAATAGAATTACACAAAGGCAGGATGAATTAGATTCTTTAAGAGAAGGCGTAGATTCTAAGAGAAGAGGTGGTGCAGAATCAGGAGCAGAAGCAGTTAAAAAAATAAGTGCTAAAGTTGGTAATGCGTTTAGTGCTGTAACAGCACCAGCAAAAAGTATATTAGATAAAGTCATAGGATTTTTTAGTGCTTTAGCTGCAGGATTTATAGCAGATAAAGCATTAAAATGGTTGGCTAAAAACCAAGAGGCTGTGATTGGATTCTTTAAGTTTTTGGCAGATCATGGAGCAAAAATTTTAGCTGCTCTTGGAATTATTATAGGTGGTGTTATTATTCATAAAATTTATAAAGTGATTAGGGGTGTTGTTAGGTTCATTAAGGGTGCTATTACTCTTATAAAAAATGCTATTAGAATAGCACAAATGTTATTAAAATTTGGTCCTAAAGCACTTGGAAAACTTGGAAAAGGTGCAAAATTGCTTAGTGGTGCAAAACCTCCTTTAAAGAAAACAAAGGGTATTTTTGGTAAAATCTTTGGAGGTAAGGTAACCAAAGAAGTAGCGGAAGCAGGAGGTAAAAAAGTAATTCAAGGAGCAGCTAAGAAAGGTGCTGGTAAAATGCTTGCCAAAAAAATTCCTATTATTGGACTGGGATTAGGTGCAATTTTTGCTGTTGAAAGAGCTATGAGTGGAGATTTTCTTGGAGCATCTATGGAATTAGCATCAGGAGCAGCATCCACAGTTCCTGGATGGGGAACAGCAGCTTCTGTTGCTATTGATGCAGCATTAATAGGTAAAGATGTATCAGGTGCTAATAATGAGGGTGGTGTTGAAGATGAATACAAAAATATAGTAAATACTGCTAGTAATATGAACTTCTCAAAAAATGTGAAGTCTGAGAGTGATCTTAAAGGACCTCCAAAAGGTGGTACAACTGTAACGGATGTTGTAAAGGCAAGAGAAATGGCTAATTCACAACAACAAAATGGTATTAATACCGATCAAGGAGATTCATTGCCTATGGTTGGTTCGGAAGATGCTTCTAATTTTTATCTTCAATATACAAAAGAACAATTGGGGATATTTGAATAAATGACAGTTTCATCCGCTAAAAAGTTAAAAATTACTGCTACTAACATTAGAAGTGCCTTAATTAATAATAACAAAAAAATAGAAAAATTAGATCTTAAAAAATCATCTTTTCTTCGAAGAACAGAGTTGCAAGCTGAAAGAGCAGCAGCAGAATCAAATATAGAAAAGAAAAAGAAAGGCCCTATCAAATCAATTCTTGGTAATGTTACCAATAGAGTAATGAGTATGAAGGATAGAGTATTAAATTTCTTTGGTTATGTTTTGATGGGAATGTTGGTGGATCATCTACCTGGTATTATTAAAGCACTAACATTTGGTTTTAATCTTGTTGCACCTCTTGTAAAAATTGCATGGAAGGTGATAAGCACAATAACAGTTTCATTATGGAAAATGGGTAGTTGGATTGTTGGACTATTTGATAGAAAAAAGGCTGAAAAAAATCTTGAGGCATTCAACGAAACTACTGTTCTCATAGAAAGGGAAATAGATTCTCTTGGATCTGATGTTCCTGGTACAGAAAGTGATAATTCCCAACAACCAACTCTGAAGGAGCAACCTCAAACTAATAAAACAATTCCAGATAATGAAAGTAAAAAATTAAAACTAAATGAAAATACTGCCGATAAGAAACAATTAATACAAGTAAAAAATGAAGATAGTGATGAACAAAATTCAGAAAATATTTTAGAAAAACTTATAACAATAAATCCATCTGATGTTAATACTAATAGTGGTATTAACTCTAAAAATAGTAAGAGTATGATGGGGGATGGGTCAAATAGTAAAATATCTTCTTCTATAGTAAGTTCATCTCAAAAGTTGATTAATAAAGTTAATAAAACTTCTATGGATTTAAAAGGTAATATAGAAAATGAAAATGTTAATACTGTTATTGTTCCTGTAGAAATTGAAAAAAGGGTTCCTGTGGTTCAAGGTGGTAATGGTGGTGGATCTACAAATAATCCAGAACCAATGCCATCAAATTCAAGTAGTCAGAGGATGCTACCATAATGTCAGTACAAGGAGCAAAATATGAAATATTTAAGATTAGGTCTGCTGATGGTAAGAATGAAGCAGATTTTGCAAAAGAAGAATTTAGGGTAGGTAATGTTTACTATTATGAGAATATACTATCCCCTTATATAACAGGAATTATTACTATTATTAGTACAGCTGGTTCTGTAGAATCTAAAGAAGATACTCAGGAAAGAATTGGTTCGTTACATACTTCACTTCCACTTGAGGCTGGATGTGAAATTTTTATGAAAATTAAAAATACTCTAGGGGAAGTATTGGATTTTTCTTCTAAAAGAAATACTTTTAAAAGATTATATGTTAATGAAGTTCAAGTAATAGACAAATCTTCTACAAAAGAGATACTTCAAGTAAGATTTGTATCTAAAATAGGCATGGCAAATAATTCTAGAAGAGTTACGAAACATTATAGGGGTTCTATTTCAGGATCTGTGAAAAAAATTTTAAAAGATAAGTTCAAATTACCTAATAATAGAATTGAAATTGATGATTCCAGTAATTCATATTCATTTGCTGGAATGACAAAAAGACCATTTGATATAATTGCTATGTTGGCAAAACAAACAATACCCAAGAATACTGCTAATCCTGGTTATTTTGCATTTGAAACTAAGAGTGGTTTTAAATATATTTCTGTAGATAAAATTATTAATGCTGAACCTTATGAACAAACATATCATTATAATGGTAGTATTGGATCTTCACAACAGACTAAGAGTGATAGAAATGATTTTAAGATTGGAGCATTGTCTATAAAGAGAGACCAGAATTTGGTTGATCAAATAAGGTCTGGTGTATATGCCAATAAAACAATTTTCTTTAATCCTGCAACTTATGCCTTTACTGAAATTGATATTACAGTTGAGAATGATAAATTATTTAAAGATCCTAAATTTTCTACTTTAGGAAAAACACCTAAACTCCCAAGTATTCTAGATGAAGATTTTAAGGAAGGTAATAAGTTTCATAGAGTACAGACTGCAGTATTAAATATTGGTGGTGAAAAGGAAAATATTGATCCAAACAATAGTCCTGAAATGTATTATGCTGCTGGAACTACAAGATATAATTTATTATTCTCTCAACAACACTCTATAACTATTCCTTGCAATACTGACTTGGAAGCAGGTGATGTTATACGTCTTGAAATTGAACAAATAACTGACGATAAAGAACAAGGGCCTGATCAAAAGGCAAGTGGTAATTATGTAATTCAATCTCTTTGTCATTATTTTGAGGCAGAGAAGTCTGTTACTTCATTAACTTTACTTCGTGATTCTTATGGGTTACATTTTTCTAAAAATACATCTGAAAAAAGGGGTCAGGGAAATAGATTAATAAAAAATAATCCAAATAGAGGTGGAGGATAATGGCTAATTCAGATTTAGATTTTTATGGATTAACTACCAATGAATGGATTGGTATGGTTTTGCCGTATGAATCTCAAAAAAATCAAGTTG
>VTLG01014216.1_pt1 | contig 15155 bp, 19 predicted proteins | sample 4694571 | NCBI WGS metagenome assembly VTLG01 (sample SAMN12604809, study PRJNA352737) | marine metagenome | biome: ENVO:00000447; feature: ENVO:00000209|ENVO:00000569|ENVO:01000036; material: ENVO:00002151; isolation source: viral sequences binned using virsorter ...
ACGAAATTAAATTTTTAGGTTCTTTGACCAGAAAGTCCGAAACCGATTTCTTCTAGTTCAACATTAGAAATTGCATCTTCGTCTGGTATCGGAGCTGTTGAGCATCTACAATTTATTACATTTCCAGCGGAACCCCTAGGGTCACCAGGGTATGCCAATGATTCACCACCTACTAAAAAGTCCTCATCAAACTTTACTATTTGGCCGTCCGCTTCACGATGTGCTGGTCTAACTCTAGCATCGGAACCAGCTATCCATTCTTTTGACATTTGACTGCCTGGAAATATTTGTCTGGCTGTTTCCTGTGTTGCAAAGTTTGCAGCTAATGCGGATTCGGTTCTGACTATTCTAAGAGCTTGGTATTGACTGACTTCTTTAAATTTTCTTCTTAGTATTCTAGCCTGAGCATCAGCACCTTCGGCCATAAAGGATTCGTCTGTCATCAGCTTTTGTATCGTTTGACGAAACACTTTTCTAGCTGTAGCAATAACAGAAACCACCCTGACACCAGCCATTTCTTCACCCTTTTCTGCAAATGCTTGGTTCCAATAATCTAAGAACTGTCTAAAATCAACACCCTTTTTTAAATATTTATCAAAGTTAGTTGCATACCATTTACCTTGTTTGATACCAATATCTAAATACATTTGTTTGTAAAGCTCTGTCATTTCATTGACATTCATTATTAGTTCTGGATTGATTTGTCCTAATTGATATTTTTCAATAGCTGTATTATAATTGTCCGTGTAATATTTTCTGAATATTCTTATTTGAGTTTTTTCGCTTTTGGACAACCTATCTTCATATGCCTTACGCCAGTTCTCTTTAAATTGTTTTGATAATACTCTTTTGGCTTTTGACCTATTGTAAATATTATAACAAACAGCAACTCTTTGACGACCTGCAAATTCTGATTGGATTGTCTCGTTGGCCAAACAGCTATCTAAGAATTGATTAATTGATTGACCTGGTGTTGGTTTTGGCAAAGGCATTATTCATCTATTTTATCTAATGTGTTTTCAGACCAGTTAAGCATTGCTTCACCACCCCATCCTAAATAAGCAACATAACCTTTGTCCTTCCATGGTGTGTCTTTAAATTCAGGATTTATTTTATTATATCCGCCTCCTTTAGTTCTAGATAAAAAACTAAAAGTCCTTTTCACCATATCTAAAGAATATGGCCTACGCTCAATGAGCATATTCATCCTAGCAAGTCCAACCCTAGTCATCCCATCTACTTCGTCTCTGCCATATTTATCAATCCAGTTCTTAACTCTTTTGGCGTTGTTGGTTGCACTTTGTGGATAGTCGTCAAACATTTGTTTTCTTTGATATGATTTTTCTTTACTTGAAAGCGGATGTTCTTCCGGAAGTAAATCAGTATCATATGGGGTTCTTCTAAATCTGTTGTTTCTTAAAGCATATAACAAGCCTGAAACACGGCCAAATGCCCACTGTTCTTCAGACCTTACATTTGGTCTCACTGATGATGGATTAGTTCTGTAAGCACCAACACCCCTTCTAAATGATGCTGCCAACATTCCATATGTAGCTCTAGAAGATGGTTTGTCGCCATGTTCTTCATTATGTTCTTCAACCCTTCGTCTCAATGCAGTTTCTACATTAGGTGAAATCTTTGGAGCTTTATCCTCATCTTCATGATGGTATTTATCTTCATCATCTTCATGTGGTTCGCCATAATGATATTTGTCATCCTCATCCATATCATGATATTCTTTTTGTCTTTCAATTGCGCTTTCATATTGCTCATGAGATTCAAAAGGCATGTACACATCTTCGCCATCAAATTGATGTCTATGGAATCCACGGCCTCCTAATTCTTCGGCCCTATCTTCAGCCTCACCTCTAGTTGTAAAAACATCTGTCATGCCTGGCACTTTAGATTTGACATCACTGTATTTTACTTTGATGTCTTTTACATATTTATCGATGTCTGGGTCTAAAGGTTCAACTGGCGTATCATCAACAGCATTTAATGGAATTAAATTTGCTGGAATATAATAATCGTTAAGTTTTGCATCATCCTGGTCAGCACCATAGTTCATGGCAGCTCTTTTTTCATTCATTGTTAACCACCAGGATTGACTAAGCTGTTGAACAACTTTGTCCATTTCTTCTTGCAATTCTGGAATTACAGTAAAATCAAAATCAATATAGAGTTTTTCACCATACTTAGGAGCTAACCATCTATTAAGCTCATCTCTTATTTTAATCATTTCTGGCATTACACAGTTCTGATACAAACTCTTTTTAGCTTCTTTTACATTGTTGTAAGTTGACGATTCCGTATTGTTTAACAATACAGCTGGAACAGAATAAATGTTTGCCAAATCTTTTATAGATGCATTGTATTGTTCTATAAGAGATAAATCACTGGCGGCCAATCCAAAGTTTACCCATGATAGTTTCTTGGGTGTGATAATTACATCACCAGCATTGTTTGAACCTTGGTGTGACCTTCTAAATTTATCCTTTAATGCTTGAGCTTGAACTTCATTTAAATCACCCTCATCAGCATATAAAACACCTCTAGCTGTTTGATTCTGTAAATATTTAACACCAGTAGTCACAGCTTCATTGTTAGTTGTCAATGTTCTCAATCCAGCTTTAAGTGGTGATTGGCCATAAAGATGTGAGCCTGTTCCTGTGTAATCTGGGTTGAAATCTTTGATGTGTAATATATCATCAGCTGGAATATCATAAGCTCCTTTATAATCTAATCTATATGCTTTGACTGGATTCATTAAACCGCCAGAAACGATTTCCATAAGCTGTGATGGTAAAACATAAAGTTCCTTATATTTAGATGCATTCCCACCTGTTTCAGGGCCTATGCCATAAATATATCTGTTGCCTGTTAGTTTACCAAATGCAACTATTTCTGACATCCAGGAATTATAAGATTGAGCTGGATTAGGCCTATCTAATAATTGATGTAATTCTGTGTCATCTAATTCTACTAATGCTGATTTTCTTAATTGTTCTGCCTTAAGCAATATGTTTGTGTCTAAGCCAGATGATGTAATTGACTTATATCTTTTTAAATCATTCTCAGATTTCTTTTCGTATATGACAAAAGGTATTGTTGTACACGCTTTTGTAATAATATTTACTATGGAATAAATTGTAGCATTTCGCCTGTAACCATGATTGATATATGTTTCATCATTCTCTTTGGCGAAAACAATATTATTGCCCATGTAGTTGAATACAGCTCTATTGTAGGCCTCGGCTGTTCTTTGCAAATTCTTGTTTGAAAATAGATTTCTAAACCTATCGTAGATTGATGCCATGTAAAATTAATTTTATTTTATGTAAAAATACAAAATATTGATTTGTTATTAAACTACAAAGAATTCAGTTCTGTTTTTATATCTAGAATAAACGCCATATCTGAGGCTATCACAAAAGTGGTCAGTCTGATTTGGCTTTGGTTTATTGATTAGTGTGCCATCTTTTAATTCATCCCAGCTATAGCTGTAATATTCTTTTATAGCATTTTTAGATTCTTTAGATAATATTATCTGAAACTCTTTAAGTAGAGATATACCAGCTGATATGGAACCAGGGCCTTTGGTTGCGGCCTTAGCTATTATTCCTAATCGTCTAAGTTCCTCAATACTTTTTGGCTCTGCGCTGTCGCAATACATTATCCTATCATCTAAACTATTTGTTTTTAGAAAGTTTGCAATGTCACCATTCGTCATTCCAGTTTTATATAAAAGCTCATGCACATATATTTTATCTTTTACTTTTGCAAATTCTATAATCGAACAAGCATCAATTGTGTAACCAAAGTCACATGCAAGGTATAATTCATCAAACTCTGGAAACTCATCTCTGGCCTTAAACTCCCATCCAGTAAAGATTTGTTTGTTTGATATTACAGCTCTTTGGCCCTCACCATAAACACGCCATAAGTCAGGATTCCTGTCTTTCATTGATTCTATTTGTTGAATTACTGATGGTTCTAAAAAGTGATTGTCTTTATATGTTGAATGGAATACTTCAACACCTCCAGGCATATCTTTGTCATCCATAATGTCATAAATAAAATGCACTGGCTCTGATGGGTTAAAACAACACAAAATATGGTCTGTAGTTCTCATAATGATTTGTTGAAACTCATCATAACCACATTCATCAATCTCACAGAAATAACAAATATCCCGCTTTGACCCTTTAATCTTTTGCGCATCATCTAAACTAAAAAACTCTATTTTGTGTTTGCCATAAGTAAAAATGTTTTCTGTTTTATTAAATGTGCCAAAATCATATATTCCTAGCTTTTGACTTACTTGTATAAAATCTCTAAGCACAGACCTTTTAAGACTAGGTAGTGTGGCCCTTACTATTGAAATAGTTAGCGGTACTTGTTGAGTTGTAATTAAATATAATATATATTGAATCAACCCTACTGTTTTGCCAGACCTAGAGCCGCCAACAAATATTTTAAATCTAGCTTTGGAATCCCTGGCCTGGTAAAATTGGATGTTACAGTATTCTTTTATTTTTCTTTTGCTGGTGTCCATTCAATGACTTTAGATTCAACAGAACCTTCAACAGCTATCTCAGAACGCTCAACATAGCCTCTTTGTTTGCCTTTTGTTTTCATATAAAATAAAACAGCTGGGACATTTAGGTCATCAATCAATTCATGTAGTTTTGATTCCACATGGTCTAATGTGGCATTTTGTAATTCATCAACGGCCTCCTTATACCTTTTATCTTTTCGCATCCAGTCATAATGTGTCTTGCGACTAATACCAACAATATCAGCTGCCTTTGAGACAATGCAAAGATTTTGTTCCAATGCAGTAATCATTTGCCTTTTTTTATATGTAACATTTTGTTTACTCATGTTACAAAAATAATCTATTTTTTAGTTTTATGAATATGTAAATACAGCTCCCATATTTTATCAGAGGCAATAGATTGGTTTTTATAAGTAATTGGTGATTTAGTTAGTTTGCCATTATCATTTACTTCAATAAAACATGATTTACGATTACGAATGGGAACAATATATATTTTAATTCCATTTTTCAAACACCAGGATTGCGCATCAAAGTATTTATTTCCCATCTTTTAATAGGGCCATACCCAGTGTTAAATAATTGATTGCATCAGCGTATCTAGTTTTAATTGGCTCAGATTCAATAGTTTCTTCATTTTGTGCATGAGTTAATATCGATTGAATATGTTTGTGAAGAAATACCGCCCAAACTTGAATAGGAGTTATTTTTAAAGCCTCTGCCGTTGTTTTAAAGTTATTTAATACATCAGTGTTATTCATCGTATATTCTGGCTGTTTAGCATTCATAATTGATTCCGCTAATTGTAATAATTCAACTCTTAGTCTTTGATATTCGTCTTTAGTCATAATTCTAATTCTGTTTGATTTATATTTTCTTTTTGTTTTATACCCATTACAGTATTTAATATTGTTTTACCAGCTTCATAATCAACTAAATTTCTTGCGATTTTTTGAACACTTTGTTTGCCTTTATATTTTCTAAAATCGTAATCGTGAAATTCACACCATTTATCTAATTCTTTTTTTGCATGACCGATTTCTGGATTTTTTCTTTGGGTTAAAACATTAGGTAGTTTAAAATTTGTCCAATACAAATGTCTGTTTCTTTTGTAAGCTGGAATTAATGGTTGATAATAAGGTATAACATTTTCAACAACATACTTGCCCTTAAATCTAGGCACTTCACCTTTTGCAACAGTTTCTAATAAAATTATTTCTTCATATAATCTCATGTCTGGATATTTTGTTTCTAATTTAGTATTCCATCCTCTTGCTCTAGAATGTGTTGGACATGGTGGAGACGACCAAATAAAATCAAATTCTTTGTAATGGTCTAATAAGTACTGGTGTGCATCTGTTACAATTACAGTATCATTTGGAAATCTCTCTTGATATAATCTAGCTAATTCCTCATCCCATTCAACAGCTGTGATTTCATGTTCATCACCCCATTTATATCTATTGCCACCTAAACAAGCATATAAGTTTAAAATTTTCAAAATTAAAATGGTATTTTATTTTTAATTATTGGTTTTATTTCTGTCTGAACAACTTTTTTATAAACACCACCATTATCAAAGTCAGGTGCTAATGTAAATGTTCCTAATTGTCCATTTTCCTTTCTTTTTACCTTTTGTATATGTATTTTTACTAAGTCAGAGCCATATTCTGTCTTTTCGCCAATAACCCTTTCACATACTAATCCATTAAATGTTTTATTAAAAAAGTCTGCTGAACCAGAAATCTTATATAAATCTACTTTTTGAAATTGCCCGTTCTCAGATTCAATCTTTTTTGGATGAGCTACTAAAAATAAATGTGTGTTTGTTTGTTGAACAAACTGTGTAAGTAAAGATAATTTATGACCTATATACCCAAAATCACGCTGTGTGGTATGGTCTAACATATTCCAGGGGTCAATGACACAAATGTTAATGCCTCGCTGAAATACCAACTGTCTGAACTCTTTTAGTATGGATTCTAATGATAAATTTTTAAGATTTATTTTGACCCAATAAAAATGTTCCATAATAAAATCTTTTGTAGAATTTAACATTTCATTGCTACAGTTTTGACCAACTAATTTATTAGCTATTCTTTTTATATGACCCTCATACGGGTATGATTCTGGTGCAAATATGGCACACCTGAAATTATGCTTTTCCGCTAAATTACACATAACCTGGTCTAAAAAATCTGATTTACCATGATTAGGAATGCCAGTCAAAACAGACCATTGAGCCAGTGATAAATTAAATAATTCATCACATTCAAAGCCAATATCATAAGTTTTTATACCTTTTTTGTTAAAGTTTAAAACATCATCCCAAATATCATTTATATTTACAATTCCATCCAAAGGGAAGTTTTTAGCTGTTTTAATGAGTTCTAACAGCGTTTCTTTATTTTTTGATACCAATACATCATTTGCATCTTTACAGTCCTTAAAATCGACATATTTGCATCTATACGCGCCAAAACGCCTCGCTAATTCGTTTCTTAGTGATAAACCAGCATCATCATTGTCTGTGCATATGATTATAGTTTTTTTGTTTTCAAAATATTTATAACAATTATCTAAGTATTCTAATTTGGTATTGCCTTTACTTGCACCATTTGGGACAGAACAAACATTGTAAATGCCACATTGATATAATGTTAGAGCATCAATCTCGCCCTCTACTATATAAACAGTGTCGGTGTTTTTTATAAAATCTAAGCCATAAAAAATTAATTCAGCTCCTTTTGATAATTTAAAATTCTTTTTTCCATCTCTATATTTTATGTTTATGAGTTTGCCATCTCTATAATAATTGAAATGTATTGCTTTACGCCTTTTATTTATTTGAGGAAAAAATGTAGTGGATTCTGATATTTTCCATGTTTGTAGTGTGTTTTGTTCTATTTTACGATTTGCAAACCATTTGATAACATTGTCACTGAGTTTGTTTTTATTTTCTTTTGGGATTTGATATTCTTGTTTCTTTTGAAACTTTACTGAGCCAGAATACCCACAGTGATGACAATTAAAAAGGCCTTTGTCAATATCTACGCTAAGTGATGGGTCATTCTTTTTTTTTCTTTGGTTGTGACATTTCGGACATTTTGTTTTTATCTGTCCAGATGTTTTTCCTTTTAGGTCAATGCCTAAGTTTATATAGTCAATCATCGAATTTTAATTTATTTATTTTCCATTTTTTTCCTAGTTTATTCAAAAACACTTTAAGGTTTTCATTGAAATCTGTCCATTTTCCTTTATGATAAAATTTTTCAACTCGGCAAATATGCAAAGGAATATCATCGTCACCAGTAAAATTATGAATGGCTTTTATGGTGATTGCCTTTTTGGTATGCCAGGAATCTGTTAAGCGTTCTAATAACAACCTTTGACCCGTTGGAATATGGTTGTTTAGTTTTTTTAATTCTATAAATATAATAGCTTCATTGTCAAATTCCAAAACAGCATCAATATCACTTGGATGCATAGGGCCATTTTGTAAACCATAAAAGTCAATGCCTTGTTTTGCTTGTTTTGAATTTCTAATTAACCTGGACATAATTTTTTATTTCTTGTATTTCAGTATCATTTAGAATATTTTTTAAATTAAATTCTGTTAACTTTTTATTATTTGCAATTGCTCCTAACAATTTATTATTCTCATTGCCGTAAATAAAGTAAGTATCTAAATTTTTTACTTTGTAATAACACTCTGGCTTTTTTGCTTTGTAGATTTCATAAAACACATCAATGTATTTTATACCCTCCTTATTTTTTTTTGTTAGTTTCAAAAGTGTCAAAAAGTTTGTTTGCCAGAATTTGTCATTTCGTATGGTTTTGATTATACTGTAAATTGTTCTTAATGAATAGCCATCTTGTTCCACTAATTTGTAAAGACATTTTATCCAGCTATTATTTTCTTTATTTGACGGCAAATATTTTTTTGGAAACAATGCCATGAAGTGATTTATATTTTCTTTAATTTCTGAAAATAATTTTTCATTTTTAATTTTGTAGGTATTATTATTATTATTATTATTATATATATTATTATTAGTATTATTATTATATATACTAGTATTATTATATATACTAGTATTATTATTACTGGATGACCGCGTGTGTTTAACCGCATTCGGTTTTTTTAACATGGTGACATCAGAAATAAAATAATTGTAACCTCCAAATTTGCCAGAATTTCTGACAGGAATTTTAGATAAATATTTAGCGTTTTCTAATTCATTAATTTGTTTTCTAATCGTGTGGTCAGAAACATCAAATGATTTTTTAATATCGTCAAATGTAATTGGTAAATTAGGTTTCCTTGTAAATAACCAACAATAAAAACCCAAAGCTGATAATGAAACTTTGGCATCAAATATGTTTTTTGGAACAACTATTTGATTGTCAAAACTTGGCGGTTTGTAAATTTTAGTCATCTAAAATGTCATTCAGATTTTCAGAAAATTCTTTATAGCCATTGTACACAGTCATAAAAGTTCTATGTGTAATTTTATCATCTTCAAATAGTTCAAATAGCTTTTCAACTATAAGTTCTAATTCGTTTTGAGTCGATGGCCCTACATATTGAAAATCAATATCATCACTAGCATTTGTTGTCCAGCGAACTTTTTGGATTTTTTCGTTCCAGTAAATATCTCTATTTAAGTGCATTGGCAAAATAATCATCAATACTCTGTTTACAATAGTTTATGTCGTTTGACCACTCGGCCCACCATCCGCAATTTTTTAAATAACCTAGCCATTTTTTTTGGTTTTCTGTTGGTTTGTTATAACCAGTTTTTAATTCTAAGGCAAATCCATTAAATTGTTTTGATGGGGAAAAAATCATTAGGTCAGGAACACCAGGCTTTGTGCCGCACATTTTCATTTTATATTGCTCAAATGGCGTCCTTTTACCTTCATTTGGTATGTGTGTGCAAATTGCTTTTGGATGTTTTGTTTCTATATAAATCATAAGCTCATTTTGCATTTTATCTTCTTTTCCTAAATAATCATAATAATGGTTTTTGGCTTTCATAAACTTTGATACCAGTGTTGTTTTCAATAAAATTCTTTTCTGTATATGATAAATCTACATAAGAATAAAATTTACCATTAGACAAAAATAATATTTTTTCCATACCATTTGGTGTGAACAAATAAAATTTATCAGAATTGTATAAAGATTGACAAATTCCAAAATCATTGCTGATAATAGTATTTTTATCAAATTCTTTTATAACTTGAACAACATACCCTTGGTTTACTTTCAAAGTTTTACTAATATCTAATTTAGTATTGTATTTCCCTAAAAGATACAATTTGATTATTTTTTCTTTCATTGAAGTTAATTTTTTCATAATAGTTGTATATTATCTTTGTATTCATCCCAATATTCACCCGGACAGATACCAGTTTCTTTATAAAATTGCCAACGCTCAAATGCTTCATGCCACTGTTGACGGCCCAAATCAATATTCTTTTTTCTAATACCAAATACTTTTACCTTTGGATTATCTTCTTTTGAAACAGCAATAAATCTAAAATTTTCAGCTGGTATCGACAAAAAATCACTGTAAAAAGCCGCCTGTAAAAACCATTTATATGTAAAACAGTCTTTACGAAAACTAACAGGATTTACAGATTTACAACTTTTGATGTCGCAAACAAAGTCTTTTCCTAATATATCTGGCCGACACCTAACATCTATATTGTTAATGGAACCATAATGACTATATTCTATTTTGCCATCTAATAAAGTCATTGCATCTGAATTAGATTTAAATGATACTAATATTTTTTCTAATAAATCATAATTGGATTGACTTAAAAGGGTTCGACCCTGTGCTAATTGCTGATGTTCTAACTTAGATTCTTTTCCAGCTTTTGTCCTTGAATCTACATTTGGCATGACATAAAATTCAGAATCAAATAATTCTGGTTCTAATATTATAGTATGTATTGCCGAACCTAATTCTAAAGCCAATGAAGTTTTAAATTCTTTGTTTAAATAATCTGTCACTGAAGATGATGAAATTTCTTTTAAACCTGACGCTGAAATACTTTTATGAGAATGATAATCTGAGTTTGAATCTTTACAAACTTCATTTATCTTAATTTCTTTCATCAATAATCTTATTTTTATTAATTAGCAATCTGTTCTCAATTTTTAAATCTTCAATAATTTGTGATTTTCTTTCTAATTGTTTTCTAAGAAAATCAACAACTAAATAAAGCTCACGCTCCCTATCACCCCTAGCTGTTGTTACTTGTTTTGTTTTTTTTGAAATATTTATAGACATAATAAAAAAAAAGGCACAGTGATTAGCTGTGCCATAAATTAAACATTAAAAAGGTAAATCATTCCCTTTACTTTCAGGCTTATAATCATTTATAATAACTGAAACATTTTTACCATATTCGTCTGGTTTTTTTCTATCACTTATAGTCAAATTGACTAATGTTTGACCTTCAAATTCATAAATGTGGTCTTTTAATTGTTTTACTTTTAAAGTAACATTTCTAAATGTTCCATATTGACCGCTTACTGTTTTTCCACTGCCAACATATATTGGTTTTTTACCTTCCATATTATATATTAAATTTTTGTTTGATTTTAAGTCTTTGTTCTGGTGAACCAACACCAGCTTTTATTGCTCTTTTTGCAAAATCTATTTTTGATAATGCAGCTGCAAGTTCGTTAGGTTTTAATTCTTTTGGCATTAAACTTGGAAGTTTTGCCATATTTTCACGCTTTGCCTTTTCTAAATCATATGATTTATTTTCAGGGCCTTTAAAATCTTCTTTTGTCCATAAATAAAGACCCAGACCATGCAATGCAATATTTTTAACAATACATCTTTTAATTGTTTTATTTACATCAACAGATGTAATTTTTTCTAATTCTATTGCATAATTACGATTGTCTGTTATTGCCAATTGCTCTGGCAATGTTTTGTCATTAATTGTAACTTCCGTTTCAACCCATGCAGTTCTGCCATCATGATGATAATTAAAACCATCTACATTTTTAATGACAGTATAAGATATGTCTGAATAAATGTTTGATACAATTGTCCAGGCATCTGCCCACGGAAGATAATCCAAACTTCCTTTTTTTTCAATTTTGTTATTGACATTAATTGAACTTAAATTTTTAAATATAGTTTTTTCCATAAATTAATTTTCTAATAATTCTAAGGGCATAATAAACCCTTGTTCTTTTAAAATTTTGATTTCTTTTACTTGAAGTGAACTAGGATTTTCAAGTCTTGAATTTAATGTTGGCCTAGTTATACCCAACAATTCACAAATGTCGCCTCTGTTTAGTTTCAGACGCTTCATTTCGTTACTAAAATATATTTTAAACATAATTGTAATTTGCTTTGTGCTAAATAACAATTTTATTTTTAATAATCCTAGTGTTTTAAAAAAAAACTTTTAATCTTCTTTTATTGTAAGTGTATTTGCTTTGTCGTTGTCTTGATTTGGAAGTCTGAATTTTATCTTATATCTGTTTGATTTTACTCTGTATTCCATTTGGTCAATCATACCAGAAACAGGTGCATAAGTAGAACTCTGAAATGCTCCGTCAAAATCAACAAAAATTTTTGATTCAAAACCTAATGGATTTCCGTTTGTTATTTTATTTCTAAATGTGCCTTCAAATTCTGTTACCTTAGCTCTATTGTCATTTAGAACTTGCTGTGAGGTTATTTCATTTAATTGTTTATATGTTGATGGATTATTGTCTCTGGGCCTAAAATATGCGCTGGAAGTATTATGACCTGTGTAATCAAAACTAATATCTTTTTTACCCGTGAAAGTGTCTGTAACCTCCCTGTGATAAACAATATTATTTGCGGATTCATTTTGTATTCCAAAATAAACATCATCAAAATAAATTCCATTAAAACCACCATTTGTTCCATCTTCGATATTTGTACATAAAACCATTGGTTCAAAAACCATAGTTATATTTTGATTTGCAACATCTGCAGCATCAACAATTGGTAAATTTGTAATTTCTTTTACTAACCATTTATTTAAATCATCTCTAAACAATGTAATTCTGTTATTTATCAATGAATTTTTCCGATATGTATTGTCAGATTCTCTATAATAATAAATATTACTTCCTATAGCAAATCTAAATTGATAAAAAAGTCTAGCCTCAAATACTTCATCAAAAACCAAATTGCCTTGATTTGGTGCTTCAGCATCAATAATCATGTCATCTGGCACATCTAAATAATAACAGAACCTTAAGGTGTTGGGCATCACTCTGTTAGAAACAGCTTGAACTAAATTTATGTTATTTTCAAAATACCCAACTGAGCCTGGGGAGCTACTTAAATTAAAACTCGTTGCTTTGACAGAACGATTGCCTGTCTTAACTACAGGATTGACACCCATAGTTGTTGTATTAAGCATAGTATTATGTAGTGTATAGCCAAAAGTCGGGTCGCCTGTTGTTGAATATTCAAAAGAATTATTAGGTGAAAATATTAATCTATTTTCGTTTTGAACATTCATTTTCAAATTTACTTCTTTGATTTGTTTTGATTGTCTTTTTACTAAATCAGAACCTATATTTTGTACATCCTGTGGCAACCTATATAATACATTTTTTTGTACTATTCCTGAAAATGTGCCATTGGTTGCAAAAGTCACAAATTGTATATTTTCTGTGCCGTTAGTTTCTAAATTATTTTGCTGTGTTTGTCTTATATTAGATGGTATTGTTCCACTTGCAGCTGAAGTAGCAATTGCATCCTTTTCAGCTTGTCCTGAATAACTTGAATTACTGATTATATACCATCGGCTCCTTGATTGAAAAACTCTAGAATTAATTGATTTTAGAATGTTACTAAGCTGTGTTTTTGCATCGTTGAAAAATTCACCTGGTTTATATAAATTATCAACATCTGGAAATACATTTTCTAAAGCTCTATAAGCTGGAACAGTAGAATCCTGAGTGACTGATACATTATTTATATTTGATGCACCTGAAATTTTTAGTGTTGGAACAACTATATAAGGTATAAATGCACTTGCACCTGGTGCTAATGTAATTGTTGTTCTGCGGTCTGTTATATATTTTACTCCGCTAATTGTAATAGTATTGGAATCGTTATTTACTATATTATAATTCGCACCTGCAAAACTAATATCATTGGAATAATAAATAGCTAAATCTAAACCAGTATTTTGCAATATAGTGTAAACATATTGAAATATGCTAATTGCACTGGAAACATTATCTAAATTAGGTTTTGCCATATCAAATGCATCCAATAATCCTAAGCCGTCAAATGCTTTTAATTTTATTTCAAATGGCTGTGTTTTTACAACTTGGGCAAAATTATCATTTACAATAAATCCTTGCCAATATGGAATGTTGGTTGCAGTGGTTGCCTCCCAATTAAAATCAGCATCTTCATAATCAATTTCTGTTAGATTCCAAATTGCATTCCCAGTACCCGCGTATTGATAAAAAACTTTTACTAAATATTCTCGCTCATCAGCATCAAAAAATTCATCATAAGAAACTGTTGGTGTTTCAAGTAAAGTAATATCACATTGGGAACCTATAATAGGTGAATATTCATCATCATTTGCTGTCCATTTAACAACTACAGGTTCCGCACCTCCTATCATATCAATAACAGAACCCGAATAATTTTTCTTTAATATTTCTAATTTTTTTGGAATTCCTGTCTCATCACTGAATTCTAATCTATATTTAACACCATAGCTCATATTATAATAATCTAGACCTATCTGAATTTGCTCTTTGTAATACTAAAACTAAATCCTGTCCATTTATTGAAAATTGACCACCAACTTCAACTCTTTGTGTTTTGGGTTGTATCATATTTTGTAATCTGTCAAGAGGTGCAATAACCTCTGGATTTCCTCTGTTTGTTCCAATACCTTCACCAACTAAACCTAATGTTGGGCCTGTTACCAAACCACCATTCGCAAAAGCTGGAACACCACCTCCGCCAGTTACAATACTTGCAGCTCTTTTTATTAAACCACCCATAGCTAAAAGCGCAATACCTGCCGCTATAGCAGTGAATGGGTTTGAGAATGACAACTTTATTGCTTTCATTGCTAAACCAATACCTATTGCAGCTTTTCCTAAATTAATTGCTATGTCTCCAATTGTACTTAATAGTAAACCTGCAACATCACCCATTTTCATAGAACCAGATGCTAAACCTACGACAACGCTTGACAATGCTGATTGAACATTTCCACTAACATCTAATAAAATTAGTTTTAAATCATCTTTTGATTTTCTTATTTTATCAATACTATCAGCAATATTAGTTTCTAATTGTAAAAGAGGATTGCCACTTACAGGGACAACATCTTGACTAGTTATTTGATTTACAGAAACTATCTGTGGCCTAGTTAAAGTCGTATCATCTGTTCCACTGTCACCAGTAAGTATCGGGTCAGGCTGTATGGTTTCATTAAGTTCTTTTCTTTTTTCAATAACATCTGTTAAAAGGTCAATTCTAGTTTCTAAATCTTTTATAACTCTTTTTGATAATTCCTGAGCTTTTTGACGACCACGCCCTCT
>VTLG01015911.1_pt1 | contig 15155 bp, 21 predicted proteins | sample 4694571 | NCBI WGS metagenome assembly VTLG01 (sample SAMN12604809, study PRJNA352737) | marine metagenome | biome: ENVO:00000447; feature: ENVO:00000209|ENVO:00000569|ENVO:01000036; material: ENVO:00002151; isolation source: viral sequences binned using virsorter ...
CCTCCTCGTGCGAATTACTGTCACTGTTGCTTCTCCTTAAATGTGATACTAAAAATAATGTGATACCTGTACGTTCGACAAGACTTCTGAGTCTAGTCATGGTGGAATCTATCATTCTTCTTTCATCGCCATCAAGTCCTGATAGTAATATACTGAGGTGGTCTAAGAATATAATACGACATTCCAGTCCACTGGCAAGGTATTCGATCCTGTTGTAAATAACATCCGGGTCAAAGCTACCAAAGCCATCAAAAAGAAAGACGTTCCAATTAGCAAGCGTAGCATCAAATGCCTCCGTAAGTTCTGTTTCGTCGTGTTCTCCGATGTGGAGTGCTTTACCTACAGCAGCTGACATCAAGCCAAGTGCTGTACGTCTTGTGTTGGACTCCAGTTCAAGTATACCTACAGTCTCTCCTAGTTTACACAGGTGACATGCTAGGTCTCTTACGAATGAAGTCTTACCACTACCTGTACCGGCAGTGATCGTTATTAGTTCGCCATACCTAATACCATGTAACATATCATTCATACCCTGATACGGGTACTTATGGTCACATGCTTTTGTTGGTTCAGTAACTACATTAAGTAGATTCTTACCATCTATGATACCGTCTGGTCTGTATGGCTTTGCGTCCCAGATGGCTTTCCTGATGCTGTCAACGTCTCCAGCTTGGAGAGCATCGCTTGCATCTTTGTAATTGTCAAGTCTAGCAACCTTAACCCTGCCGGAGGGGAGTATTCCCGAGGCAAGTTCAGTGGCCTTACGCCCTGCTTCATCGTTGTCGAAGAAGAGGACGATCTCTTGGTATCCCTGTAAGAATGGGATTTGTTTTTGCAAGTCTTTCTTGGCGCTTGCCGCACCATGAGGTAGGCTGACCATCGGCCAACCTGACATAGCTTCGTAACAACTGGCTGCATCTAACTCTCCTTCTGTGATGACAATTCGTTTACCACTTGTTGGAAATAAATGCTGTCCGAACAAAGTGCTTGTAGTTGTGCCTTCGTAGTGGAAGTCTTTTTTCTTTGACTTGATCTTGAAGCCGACAACTCTGCCGCTCTCGTCATAATAAGGAAACCTAAGTGTGTTGCCGTATCTGTATATTCTGTAAAAAGAGTTTGTAGCTTCGCTAATTCGTCTTTTGTGCAGCTGTTCAGCTGATCCGAGGAACTGTACTCTTTCATTATTCATCTGTGTATGGGTGTGTGTCCAGCCGTCTGCTGGTGTGTATGTGTTACACGAAAAGCAAAACTTGTGACCATCAGAGTAAACTGAGTTTGCATCTGACGAGCCACAGTTAGGACATGGTTCGTGTGCCACAAATTCGCTTTCTTCGTTCATATTAACCAATCTATGGGGATTGCGTGTGCACTTGCCCACTTGATGCCATGCTTCTCACACCATTGGGCATAGGTTGTTTTGGATTTCTTGCTGATCTTATTGAATGGAGCTTGAAATACCATACGCAAATCAATGTCGGGATTGTCTCGCATGACCGCCTTGATCTTGCGTCTATCTTCTGCGTCCCAGTAGCCTTTAGTCTCTAGCATTACACCGTTGACTAGGCAGAAGTCAGGATTGTAGTGGTGCTGTATGGTGTACGCTACCTTGTGAGTCTCGTACTCATACTTAGCACCTACCTGATCTAGTATCTCTGCGACGCTTTGTTCTAATTTAGACCTAAAAGTCTTCGTCTTCTTGGTCATCTAAAGGGTCTACTGTTGTAGTCTCTGGGTTTCTTGCTGTCTGTACTGCAACGAAGCCTTCAGTCTTACCGAACATGTCGGCAACTTGTTCATCGTCCATGCTATCTGTGTCTACAGCAGCACCTTCGCCTACAGCAACAACTTGTACGCCAAGCAGCTTAAGGCTACTTCCGTAGGTAACGCCATCTCTGAGGATGTATGGCTTCTGAAAGAAACCAAGTTTAACTGTTGATCCACCATATAGTGGTGTCTTTTTATCAGTGATGGGTGTGCCCTCTGTGTCAACGACACCGGGTCTCTTGTCTTCTCCCCATGAGAACTTAATTTTGTATTTTCCATCTGCTACCTCCTCCCATGGTGTAGGTTTTAAGGTGGCTCTCTTTGGATTCTTGAGTTTAGACTCTGCCCATCCGAGCAAAGCTGTTCTCTCTGTCTCGAGTGCGTCAATCACTCCTTCATCAACGACAGCTGATAAAGAGTAACCGAACTTACCCGGTTCAAGTATGGCTTGGAAGCCTTCTAGTTTGATTTCGTCAGTCACGTGGACGTTTTTAGGCATCAGTTTTGTTCTCCTTGTGGTATGTATCTATCTTAGACTGGATGTCAGCCTTTTGAGTTGTTAAGTAGTCAATCCTTTCGTTGATTGCTTTAAGTTGTGCGTGGTATTGTTCGTGTTTAGCTTTCTCTATGTCCTCTTTAGCCACGACGTAGATCTCTGTTGGTGCAAAGAAGCTACTGAAAAAGGAACTAGGGGAATAGAAAGCCTCTTTATAAATGTCTATTGTCATAGTTAACAGAAAAAATAAGTGGATTCTATAACCGATTCTGGTTGTAAGTCGCCAATGATAGGCGGCTCTGTCTCTGCTCCTATTTGTAGAGCAAAGTCTCGGAGGTAGTCATGTTCTGCAAAGAGAATCATGTACGTCTCCCTTATTATAGCAGATAATTTATCCATATCGCAACATCTGCTTAACACACTGTCATGGATTAGTGCGATTGGTTCATCAAAACTACGCACAGCGAGGTGTAAGAGAGATGCGTCGAGACTATGTATCAGGTTGGGTGCGGTGGCTGCCTTGTGCCGACTGAGATCGACGTCGTTAGTCTCATCTGTCGCAACACTAAGTTGGCATCTGCCTAAAAGTTGTAGATCTAAACGCTCTACTTTCTTTTTCATAATCCGTTGTTTTACAACAAAGCCTGATGGTGTTGTCCATTCCACATGATCTGCTCCATGCTTGATAGACTTAGACACCTCTGTCTCAATCCACTTCATAACTGACATCGGCCCGGGCACAATAATGTGCATAGCTTCACGTACAGCTCTGACAATGGAGGTTAGTTGGTCTTTATCGACCTCTATACCTTTCTCCTTCAGTGCATCTTTGATATAAGATCTGTTAGAGAATGGTTTAGCATTGTATGGTATAGTCATAACAGTACGTTTGACACACTTTCTATCCCATACAGGGTGTACACTTGTTGGAATCCCTAAGCTTAGTGCTGTCTCTGCAACCTTTGCGTACGCATCTTGAGGTTTATTAGAGGGGACGACATTGACAAGTGTAGCTGTGGACTTATCCCGAGCCAGACCTGCAAGTATCTGCAAACCTGAGCATGTAGCGTCGGTAGCCACGGGTAGTGATGTAGTCTTTCTATCCTGTTTAATACAACAATGATAGTACTCATCACAGGCAGCTAGAAACTGCCATGGTTCTTCTGCGGCTTCCCACTCTGCAAGAAATGCAATAGGGTTAGTCGCAACAGCTGAGACAAGTGAGACATTACTTCTAGTCCACTCCAGTCTCTCATCCATAGTAGCTTTATCAAGACCATAACTGGTAGCTACTTGGAAAGCAAGCCATTTCTCGCATATCTCTTCTGCTTCATCAGCAAACTGTAACAAACTTTTTCCAAAGTCTGTATCTTGTGGTGTAAGAAAGGCAGGGATAGGGTAGGCACGACCACGGTAGTCGAAAGACCAAGGTATGTAGAACACATTATCCTTGTAACGACGTACCGCTTCCATGGTCATGCGTGTGCGACAGGATCTCTTGAACTCTGCTGCTCGCTTATTCATTACTTCTGCCGCTTCCCTACGATACCTCTTACGGGATTCTTTATTTTCTGCTATGTCGTACGGCTTTGGTGGCAGTTCGTAATTTATGATCGGGAGAAACTTACCTACACTTATACCTCTCTCTTCTAATACCTCTGCGGTCTTTACTATAAAAGGGTTTAGCCGGTATTTGACCTGTTGTATTTTGTTGAGAAAAGATATAGGTATTTCCCCCTGTATACGGGAGGGATCGCCCCTTCTGACCAAATCGTGTCCTTGCATCAATTCATTGAGCATGTAGCCGCCTGCTGACTCGTTAGACCAGTCCTTTGGAGGTATCAACATAGGCCACGCTAATGGACTAAATATTTCTGCATTTGCCATGACTTGATCCTTGATGTCCATAAACTCAGCAGTAGGTACTATGAACACAGTAGTTTTACGACCTGTACGCATACGTTGTTTGTAAAACCAACCACTTGCTTGCATGATACAATCAAGTAACCATGCTCCTAGCTTGATACGTATACTTCTACTCCACGGCGTCCATGGTGTTACGCCATATCTGTTCATCAACGTCTTGATAACAGTGAGTTTCTGTTGTGTACCTATAGCTTTGTGCCAATAGTTATCCTTTAGTGTCTTGAGCAATGCGGGTGCGTTCTCTTCGTAGTGTCGCATGTTACATTCATCTTCGATAGCTCTACCAATAGCTTCGCATACATTTGTCGCAATGTTACAACCTTCTTTGTAACCGAACACCTTGTCAAATGTAATCTTACATGCAATAGCTCCAGCTGCAAGCGGCTCGATTGTAGTCAAGTATATGTGTATATCTTTAAATGCTGCACCATACTTGCCCTGATGTATCTTTGTATTTGTCTTGAGTATTTTGTCAACTACAAGTGGTAACAAAGTTTCTATCGAAGCTATGCCATATATACTAGCAGATGAGTAGTTCTGTTGTTCTAACTTAAGTGTCTGATCTCTAAGTCTCTTCAAACCCTGACTGATCTGTGTCCTCTCCAACTGTATCTGTTGGTCTATCTGTTGTTCTGTAACATATGTCATCTAGCTGATCTCTTACTTGGTTGTATAGGTGTTTATATACCTCACTATAATGTGGGTGTGTTTTTGGTAGCATATCTAACGCCTGTTTTTCATAAGTGTAGACGTCATCACTGGGAATAGAAATTCTTTTTGTCATTTTCTGTAATGTACTTCTCTGGTTTTAGGTGTTGTATTGTATCATGAGTACACAAAATTAGTTCTTCTTCCTGATCTTTAATGATCTTTTTAAGGCGATTCTTAGCGTGTTTTGGTATCTGATACGAGTATTCTTTGACCTTACCGGTTTTACAGTTACGTGTACGAATGATGCAGTCATGTGACTCCATGATGTCCCATCCGTTCATCTTCCAGTCCATAAACAAGTCATACTCCATAGGCTCAAACCATTCGGCAGGGCACTTGGCAATCTTATTGTAGTTGTTGGGAAAGTATTTCTTTGTCATAGGGTCTGTATCTCCTGTTAGGATTTGCGTGTTTGTCAAGGTATACGTCCTTGAGGGTGGTGTTATACCACTCCTTTGCCATGGTGTCTGCTCTGTATGCAGCTTCCATGTCGTCTGATGCCATAAGGCAAAAGTGCTTGCCGCAATCGGTGTCGGCACAATAGTAGCGGTAAAGGGTCATGATTGTGAATGTGTGAGTTTTTTAATTAGCATTTTGGTACGCTTCTTGGCAGATTGCACCATGCGTACCTTTTTCTTGTATTTGGGTGGCTTGTTGCTGTGGTGTTGCCAGTTGGGTGTTGTCATATCTAATCCAATGTCTTGTAACCCCTGCAATAATAAAGAAGTTAGTTACAATGGTAAGTATGCGTACAAACTTCTTCATTTTGCAATGTATGGGAATTGTTCATCATCAGGATAGTACCAGTCACATAGTGCGTACTCCATTCTGTTACAATGGTTATCTGCATATGCTTCTGCCTTGTCCTGATTATACACTATCTCTTTGTCGACCTCGACCTTAATCAACATGTATAGTGGTTTAGTAGGTACGTACTTGTACATATCTGGGTGTGAGTAGTAAGATGCGTTGTTTGGTGCTCGTTTGTCCATTACAAGTACCCCGCTATCTCACAGCCGGGCTCGTCGTAGAACCACGAGATGGCAATGTCAGGGAAATCTTCTCTGATCTTGTGGCATATAGCCTCTGGTGGCGACCATGCAGTATTGAACTCGATCTCAAGACACTCTGGGTCATCATCTGTAACAGTTACGTCGTATGCGTCCCACTTGGTATCCCAGTTCTGTACTCTCCAGTCATACCATCTGTCGTCGCCCTTGTTGGTTGACTTGAATACAAGCCTACGCCATGGATCTTCGACGTACTGTGGTAACTCACCAACCTTGCCCAATGGTGTATCCCAATCGTACTTGGGCATATCACTAGACATGAGTGGTGTTTCGTGCCAGTCAGGTTCTGGTATGATCTGTGTAAAGACAGACTCGCCTGTGAATATGTCCTTGATCGTCTCGATCTGGTCAAGTGACGAGGCTGTATTATTACCTGATGGATAGAATGTAACTCTGTTGTGGCAATGGTTTGGCATAGTTATCTCCTAATTATTTATTGTATCTTGCTTGTATTTTAACATAGTTTGGATTGCTTGCACCTAATTCTGGGTCATCTGCAATCATTTGTAATACTTCTTGGATGTACTCGTTCTCGTCCTTAGAAATACCTACAATTCTGCCTGCTTTGCCTGATTTCTTGGCGGGTGAAGTCTTTGTAGCTTTTTTGCTAGGTACTAGACCCTTAGTCTTCATAGCTTTGACAGCAGGTGCTTCTTGCTTTTTGAGTGATGCTTCTAACTGTGCAACCTGTATAGCGGCGTCAATTTTAGCTTGCTCTTCTGCTCTCTGCTCTGGTGTAGTAGAGAAGTCGTATACTGGTAAGTCTGATTTGTTTGGTGTTGTTGTCATGGGTGTAATAATAAATGATGGTTTACGTGATGGTATGCGTAGATAGTTACTAGCTAGCCACGGCTTGGTATTAAGATAGCGTTTGTACGCTGTGATAGTGTCGATAGTAGTGTCGAACTTGAGTGACTCTGGCATGGCACGTGTAAATGTCATGGGTAGTGAGTCCTTGTATATGTCGACATTGAAGTCGAAGGCGGCCTCGAATATGGTAATGGCTTCTGCAATAGCAGGCTGACAGGCGTGATGCTTGTGAAAGCGAGCTGTGTACTCGTCACACAAAGCCATGCCGTGTGATATGAGCCATGATAAATTCCAGTAAGACTCGGCTGCCCATTGTGTGCATGGATGCTTGCGAAAAGCACCGTGTGCAGTACGGTATGGTGTGCCGTCGAGCTTGTGCAACTGACCTATGCCGTAATACCAGTCGCTGTAAATAATAGACAGCATCTGGCAAGTTTCTAATGGCATCTTGACTATGTGCTTGTCAGGTAGGTTGCGAGCTGACTGTATTGGGCATTGATTAGTAACAAAGATATTCATACTATTATGATAGCAAAAATTTAAAAGTCTGACAACAAATGTCAGTAAATCAACAAAATATTATTTGCTGAACGATTCTACGGGGAGTCGAACCCCGACCATATCCGTGACAAGGATACGTTCTAACCATTAAACTATAGAATCAGGTGGGCGGTAGGTTGGTCTGCGTTTGGTTTACCTACACATTAAGTCTGTTCGTCCGGAATCACCAGATGACACCCGTGAGTTTACGCCATCTCTCCTTTTAAGAAGTTTAGGTACTCGACAGCGTTACCGTTGTGCATCTCCTTCTTCTTGATTGCAAGGTATGTTTCGTAAGGACAATCTGTCCATGTGTCCTTCCATATCATCCAGTCGTATGCTAGTAATATAGGTATCATAAGTCTGTCGTCTATGTATGTGTTAAATCCCATGTGTTTTCTCCTCGTATAGTATTCTTTCTAGTCTTGTGATGTGTAGTTGTAGCCCTGATGCGTGCTTGTATAGTTCCTCGCCCTCGTCACCAAGCTCATTGTCGATCTCGTCAAGTAACGTAGCGACACCTATACTAGCTTGGTATAGTGAGTCTTGCCATGCTGGTATGCGTATCATGACTTACCTCCGTCGATAACTTGTAGTTGTGACTTCCTGATGTCAAGGTCGATAGCTAACACCTCGTCCTCGATCTCTTTTCTAGGCTTGTCGTGTAGCTTGTACTCGTCACCTAGTTCATCAGCTACAGCGTCAATGTATAGCCATACTACGTCACGTAAGAAGAACCATTGATCTTCTTGTGTCTTGTCTGTCTGGTTGTATGCCGCTTGACATATCAAGTACTCGTAGCAATACTTCTGCTTTGCGTCAAGCAAGTTGTGATGTATGCCCTCGTTGTAGTTAGCATAGTATGTCATGACGTCATCTACAGTCTTGTGCTTGGTAGCCTTACGTGCTGCACCATGTAACAGTATGTCCTTGATCTCTAGTGGATTGTAAGCACGTAGTATCTGTGTGTATGCGTCTTGCATTGGGTTGTCTTGTGTCATTTGTTCTCCTGTTGTGCTTGTTTGTTTACTGCGTCTCTTGCTCCTTGACTAAAGGATAGCAATTCGTTCATTTGGTCAATGGTGAGCTTGTTACTAAGTCTGAACTGCTCCCATGCTTTGTGGTAGTTGTCCATTATATAAACTCCATTGGTGATGTTGTGTAGTGACCTACAGCTTCTTGGTCAAACATGTCCTTGTAGTGCCAAGCGACATCCTCTACCTTGTCTTGGTTGGTAGTGTTGATAATAACTATCTTGGTATCTTCTAAGTCAGACTTCCATGTTCCCACTGCGTCTGTAATAGTGTACCCGTCAAAGTTAGCGTCAAGTACTTCCTGACAATACATTTGCCAGTCTAAGTCTGTGACATAGCCGCCGTCTGGTTTGTTGCGACCTAGCGTTAAGTGGTGTAGCATAACTGCGTCCTAGCTGATGTGTGTGATTGGTAATTGTATAAGTTTAAGAACTCTTGTGGTGTGAAGAGTAGTAAACTAAGTAGTATTGTATATGTAAGCATTGTCCTCCATTATTATTATAGCAAATATTAAAAGATAAGTCAAGAGTATTTTTACTCAAAAGTTATCTTGTCTCCGTATGGTGTGTAGACTGTGACCTTAGTCGTGTACTCACCTAGTTCAGCATTGAGTAGTGCTGTAGCGATAGTCTGCTCGTTAGTCATTGATAGTACTGACTGATCGAGTACGTCCGTGAACTCTGCACGTGTCAGATGTAATGCGACCTCATTCTGTGTCTCGTCTGTCTCTGACTCTGTGTATGTTAAGTCACAGGCGTCCAACAACTCCTCGCAGTCGCAATCTATCTCTATGTAGAAGTCATAAGTACCTTGCGTCCTTGATGACTCTCGCTTTACGTCCTTGTATGGCATGATCTGTGTCCTTGTGTGATGTGTGTGATGATGTGTAAAATTTTCTCGTATATACCTATTATAGCATCTTATCATGAGACTAACTTGAGATGTGTGGAATCTCACGTGATAATCATGAGTATAATAAGTCGCACGAGACTGATTGTGAATGAGTGTGAGTCTCATGAGATTCATGTTGGACTCAACCCACTTTGTTATGAGTCTTAAACGTATTACTGTTACTCTTTATAAACTTTGATTTGCGTTTGCAATTAATTGTAGATGGTAACACAGTATATGTCACTTCTTTACAATTGTCTTGCAACTGTTTGATTGAATCATGTAACTGTTTGTAATATGTTGTCGAATGATGATAGAATTTGAAACGTGTGTGATTTAACATATTAGGCAAACACCATAGTTGCAACTTGAGTCGCTTGAGACTGTACTGTAATACCTAGTGTCTTAAGGTTCGCAATATCTTTCTCATTGATAGTCTTTTTACCTGTTAAGGATTGTAAAGCTTTTGCTTGTGTTGGATCTACAACATAGTGTAGTGTCTTACCGAAGGCTGTCTTAGGTTGTGTCTTGATGGTCATGTTTTGGAATCTCCTTTTCTCTCTTATGTACTTATTATAGCAGTCCAAACTGAGATTGTGTTGAGATTTGAGCAGTACCACACATCCTATTTGAGTCGCACATGATTGTGAGTCTTAGACTAAGACGTCTTGAGATTGTCTTGAGACTGGAATGCCAACAGATCGCCACACATTGTAACGTCTCATACTGCGTCTAATGCGTCCTTGTTGCGGTGCGACTCATGAGACTTTCGATTCTAACTGAGACTCAAACGCTATAGTATAGCAAATGCCATGTGGGGGAATCGTGACCTGTCTCCGTCGTATACATGGGCAGACAAAATTATGTCATTTTTTTAGGGTAGAGTCGGTTAACCTTCTCTTGTTGTTCCTGTTTAGCCTGTTTTACGTAATCTATCATCGGCCATCTGTTTAGCTTCAGTGCAATCATATATTTCTGTATATAATTCATGATAGTTTAGTTAGTGGTAGTATTTTAAGAGTTATCAACTCATATGATAACCGGTAATAGTGTAGGAGGAGATGTTAGTCTCCTCCATAGGGGTCGAGTCCACCCTTCTCTTCCCCTGTATACGTGAGGGATCGGTTTTATGGTCTCCAATTTGGCACGTGATTGCCCGTATCGAGCCCTCTAGCCTCTTGTCGCTGCTCTAAAGACATACCTAGCACTAAGTGATTAGCGCTGCTCTGAGGGTCATCTAGGAACGCTTCAAGCTGATCCATAAATTCGTCGTGTTTCCTGTCTTTAATTGCTTCTAACGCACTTATATGTAAAGCATCTGTAAAATACTTCACACCCTGAGCTAGACAATCAAGTCTGTCGTCGTGTTTAACGGCACCTTTCTGCCTACACATACGACTCATCTGGTAAAATAGCATATAGAGGAGCCTGCTTTCAGGCGGACAGTCTTTGTTCGACCGATAGTCCCAGTCGATAACCCCACGATCAACAACAAGGCGATGCTGATTGAGCACAGGTTCAAGACTGTCAATAATCCTATCCTCTTTCCTAACATTTGCTCGTACCTCTTCAATATATATGTTTTGTTTTGTCTGAATAAGATGTTTTTTAAATAATTCACTTACGATTCCATCTCCAAAGTTTGTTTCGATAACCAAGCTTGATACATTGTATTTCTTACATCCTCTAAGGATGTCGAGCAAGGTATTATCACTGTACCCGTCTCTGTACGCTCGCACTTCATGCAAATAGATGATTCCGTTGCGTTGGGATAGATAACAAGCCGCTGTTTCGTCTGTACCCCTTCCTGATGGGTCAACGCTACAAATGGTTTCGTCATATTCGCTCCAATCCCCTTGCAGTTGCATAGGTGAATAGAAATAGTCCCCCGGTAGTCCGACTGTAGGGGCATCTTTGATAACATTGGCCGGATCTGAGCACCATATAACGTTTTCGGGTGCAGTATCAGGATTAACGCTAGTAACAATGAGATCTGCCATCTTAAGTGGGAATTTTTCTGCATCTGATAGGCTTGTGTCTAATTGAAACTGTAACATGTAGTTAGATCGACCCATAGACGCTTCACGTTCTAGTAAATCGTCGTTTGTAAACCGATCATCTGTCGGAGCCCATTCTTCTGCTCCGTTATCTATATCTGCCTGTACTTCTGGTGCTAAGAGCCCTTCGTACTGGGTGATGTTGTTTCCTCTTGGGTATCTTGCGGGCCAAACAAAGGGACGATACGAACGCTCTGCCAGCTTACGATAAATAGTAAAAGTAGTCTGAGGAGTCCCGAGATACATAATACGGCTATCGCTCTTCGGGGTAAGGATCGACTCCGCTTCAGTACATAGTTGTAATAGTTTTTCACGCATCAACTCCGTCATACTGTTTCCCGGTACTTCCACGTCGTCCAGAATCATTAGGTCTGCCCTGCTTCCCGTTAACTGACCAGTAATACCTACAGACTTCACGGATGGAGCCTGATGAGGTGAACAGTTTACGTCGAAGGAAATCCTTGACCATCTGCTGTCGTCGCTCTTTGGTCTTAAAAAGTTTAGCCATGGTGTTTCTATAATTAATTTCTGTAAAAAGATAGACATGTTATCTGCACGTTCTTTAGACGCAGAGATAATCATTATTTTTCTTTCTGGGTCATTAAAGAGTGTCCATAACACAAAAGCACCAGTAATCCAAGATTTACCAACACCTCTAAAGGCTTGAATTTGGAGTCTCTTGGGTCCGTTTTGTAAGTAGTCTGCGATTGCATATTGCGCCCTCGTAGGTGCAGGCAACCCTAGCTCATGCCAGAGTGCCTGTAAAAACATTTTAAAGTCTTGTCTTAGTAGTTGTAAACTATTAGTCATTTGGATCTATGTAAAACTTCTTCTTACTCATTTTTGCTCGTAAACCTCTCTGAGTGTTAATAAACTTCTCAGCTGCTTTCTTATACTTTTTAATAAACGATGGTCTTAAATAATCAAGTATACCCATTCTTTGTAACTCTTCCCATCTTGTGTCAGGGTCAACATTACCAGCCCATCTATCTGCATCTATTTGTTTTTGTATGTCAGGCGGTGCTGTTTCAGTTGCCTCTTCTAAAGCTTCCTGTAAAGGCTTACCAAAGGATTTCCAGTAGTTAACTTCTCTCATTGCTGCTTCTCTTGCCCAGTTTTTAATATCACGAGGTGTAATATCCATTCCTTTAGCCTGTGCTTTAGATAATTCAGTCTGTAAATCTTCAAGCATATCTCTAAGTGCTCTATTTTTATATACTTGTGGTATATCAAAAGCTTTAGTTGCTAATCGGCTCATATAATATTTACCTACCATATCTCTAAGAGTTGTACTCAGACCTAATGCTTCAGAAAATTCAGCCGGTAAACTAGGATTACCAAGATTGTTTTTAGCTCTGTTAAATACTGACAATATAATTTCTAGATTATCGTCAAAATTAGCTCCTATTCCAAGTGGTATACCTAATTCACGCATTTCTTGAATAGCTCTACGATGATCTACCTCAAATGCCTGTGGATAGCTGTTAGGTGATCCTTTTTCAACAAATCTAACCCTACCATTCGGTGACATACCTAAAACTACTTCATTAAGAGGTACTCCTTCAGCATCTAGTTCAGTAGAAAGAGCTTTAAAATACTTGTTTAACCATGTAGCAGCAGTCTTTTGTCTACCCCATGCTAACTTTTGTTGAGTAAATATAGTAGCAGCATCTTCAGCTGTACCACCAAACTCTTTAACTAACGCAGCTATTCTAGGTTCAGTTATTTTTTCCCAGTATGTACGTTCTTTACCTAATTCACGCTTATCAAGTTCAGTTATTGTAACCTTGCCGTCAGGATCTATTATACCCATTTTAACTAATTTGTCCCGCATCTTGTTTTTTAGATTAGGGTCAAACAGTTGATTCATTCTGCGTTGAGTTCTTTCTGATATTGACTCTCTTGGAATTTTTTTAAGTAAGCTTTTTGAAAGTGTATCACCGGCAACTTTAATACCACCACCAGTTGCACCACCAAATCCAATAGCAAACCCTGCTTCAGTTGGTGTTAAAAACTCACCTGATTCGTAAGCTTTAAGTATTTGTTGCTGGGCTAATGATATACCACTACCACCTACTACAGCTCGTTTAAGTGTACCGGGTCTGCCTAAATATTTTGCATATTTTGCTTTTGCCGGTAAATCCATAAATGGTATAGCACTAAATAGTCCTGATACCGCAACTTCTCCCCAGTTAATATCTTCGTCTGGGTTAGTATACTTTTGAACTTGATAGTTAGTATAGCTACCTTGAAAAGCGTTAGTAATACCATAAGCAACCCAACCTTTAGGACCCATCATCAATAAAGGTGAAGTGGCTAGGTCAGTTCCTATGCCACCTCCTATTTCAGTTCCGGCTCCGATCAGTTCTCGTTTAAACTGTTCATCCATTAATATACAACTCCGCTACCGCTAGTATTAAATCGTTTATCTATTTCTAGCTGTTTACGTCTTGTCTCAACATATGGAGTATTTACACTTAGATCTTTTATATTAATAGGTTGATTCTCTTGATTTGTAACAGCCTGATTTATCTTATACTCTAGCTGTGCGTCGTCTTTTTGTATAAAACTTGTACCTTCCTTTTTGATTAGTAGTTCGTTTGTTTTCTTTTGAATCTCTTGGTTAAACTCTTGAGAAAATACACTTTCATTAGTACCAGTTATTTTTTTACTACCTAAATCTCGTATATTGTAAATAAGTAAACCTTTTCTATTTTTAGTTCTTTCTAAATCTCTAGCTGCTTTTAAGTACTGTAAATCTTGTTCTGGTGTTTTTGTACCAAAGGTTTCTAAAAAGTATGCTTCGTCAGCTTGTTTATTTTGATCTTTAATAAACTTCCCTGCTTCTTTTACATCATAAAACTTGTCAGTACGTGTGTCGAACAGTTGAAACGTTTTAGTTTCTGGATTATACTTTTTAGTATTTGCAAACTCCTGTTTGTAGCTACCTTCGGTGTAAGTTTTAAAACCTTCTCCTTCAAAATAACCCGCTCGAAAACCACCGGCTTCTATTTTCTTTTGTAATAACTTCTGATACTCTTGTTCGTAATTCATCGTATGTGTGATAAAATCGTGTGTTCTCTGTCTGTAATACCGAATGTCGACCTCATCCAGTCTCTCCAGTTTTTACTACCCTTTTCCTGATTACATCGTCGACATGAGGGTACAACATTCGTCGTAATATCTCGCCCACCTTTGCATTTCGGGCGTACATGGTCGATTGTAAGGTTGTGTAATTCATGAAATTCTCCGCAATAAACGCATTGACAATTAAAGTGCTCTTTGATAGCTCTTCTCCAGAGCCGTTTTGAATCTGAACTTGTCATCGTTATTAAATTGTGTAAATAGTAATCAGGGTTAGGTAGTAATGGAGTCATTTTTTAGTTCTGCTTTTTCGGTTAATAGATGGCTTTTGTTTTCTGCCTTTGGTTTTACTACCCTTATAATGGGCGGCATCCATTCCGTCACGGTTGCCATATGTTCCAAGTTTTCTATTAAGTTTGTTTGCATTGACTCTAATTGCTAGACCTTTTGGTGTTTTGTTGTATTTCTTCTGCTGGGTAAGACGTTTTTTCCTAGCTTTCGGATTTTTCTTGTAGTATTCAGACGTTTTTGCCATATACTTTCCTCTTAACGAGTGTAGGGTCAACAGTAGGTAGAAGTTTGTTTAGCTTATCTAAAGGACTACCATCAAAAGCTACACCTGTGATGTCGTTGGTTTTTAACCAGTCGCAAGCTGCTTTTAAATCTTGTGTAGTCGCTTCTCCGCTTCTTATTCTACGTAGAAAGTCCTCTGTAACAAGATAGTGTAGCTCGTTAAAACTCTCTTCGGTTGCTTTTTTAGGTAGTTTCTTTA
>VTLG01001259.1_pt1 | contig 15152 bp, 27 predicted proteins | sample 4694571 | NCBI WGS metagenome assembly VTLG01 (sample SAMN12604809, study PRJNA352737) | marine metagenome | biome: ENVO:00000447; feature: ENVO:00000209|ENVO:00000569|ENVO:01000036; material: ENVO:00002151; isolation source: viral sequences binned using virsorter ...
ATAAAACTCATTTTCTATGGAATATATTATTTCTGTAAAAGGCATGGAGTCTGCCCCTCAAGGCAGTAAAAAACACGTTGGCAATGGAATAATGGTTGAGACAAGTAAACGTCTAAAGTCATGGCGAAAACAGGTGAATTTAAGAGCAAAGATGATAGTGGACGATATAATCAAAGAACCAGTTGAAATAGAGGTGGTGTTCTGGTTCAAACGCCCGAAGCTTCACTATCTCCCTAACGGCATGATTCGTCAATCAGCCCCTGTGTATATTACCAACAAAAACAAGGGTGATCTTGATAAACATTGCAGAGCCTTACTGGATTCTCTCACTAAATCCGCATTTGCTGACGATAGCCAAGTGGTAAGTTTACACGCTGTCAAAAAGTACTGTGAAACAGAATCTCAAACTGGTGCAACCATAAAAATAAGAACAATAAATGAAACGGATTTCATGGGTAGCCTGTCCTAAATGCAAGGATTATACAGACCAGAAAGTAAGAAGATCAGACCGCAATTCAAAGCACGTTATTGTAAGACGTAGAGAATGTTATAAGTGTGGTCATATCTGGCACACAATTCAATATCCAGAAATGATTGTTGAAGATATAAAAGCAAAATATACTCTCTGCGAATAGGCAAAAAAAAAGGCTTAATTAAAAGCCTGTAAGATATTTGTTTTTGTCCCCTCGATCTCCATTGCCTATCTCAGTAGGCCATTCAACTCTCCAAGGAACTTCGTTACCATCTTCATCAATCTCTACCTCAGGATCTGCTGGTGTAGTGATTCTCTCTACCCACACATAACCATTTCTAGCTGGTCTGTGCATTTCAGCATCATCAAGGACTCTTGCCTTGAATACATCACCACAATGTGAGAAACCTATTGCTCCTTCACACCATACTGTTTTAGTGTTTTTCATAAAAACCTCCACGAAGTTGTATCTATAAATAAATATATACCATATTTATAAAACTGTCAAGTATTTAATATTTATTAATGGTAGTCGGGTGATGGATAAGCACTTCGCTTGCTCCCCTGCCTTTCCCTGCTTTACTCAGGGTTTTGTATGGCTTTCAGATCTGCTTTGCATAGATCATCAGGCTACCCGACTCATAATTCATTTAAAGCGTGTTCAAGTGAATAAACAACTCTGGCAATGATACCAGCGTCAAGGTGTTCTCTTGCTAAACCAGATCCTTTTGTTGATGGGTTCTTTTTCAAAAACTGTCTGAGCCTGTGGGCATCTTCAGCTTTGATGTTGAGAAAGATGTTCATGTATCGTTTGAGGTAGCGAAGCATGGGCAATCTCTTACACTTAGATATTAACTCCTAAAACAATGGGTCATCAAATTCTGGAATATTTGCTGTATAGATAATATCGTCACAATTTTGTATTTCTAATTGTAACAGTGCAATCTTTTCTATTGCTGTATAAACTTCTTTTCTTGTTCTGGGTTCACAAAGATAGTCAATATACTTTTCTGACTCTTGCTCTAAAAAAGCCTTTTTAAATTGATATTCAAGTTTGTCCTGAGTCATCTTAAGCCTCTTTTTATCTATTGTATTTCCACTCCTGTTGCTTTTCAAAGATCCAAAGCTCATCACTTACATGAATGTATTTATCTCTAAATGTTTTTTGGAAATCTTTGTTTTCCATGAGCATAGTTATAATAATTCTTGAAACAAATCTTGCTTTTACATTTTGTGAATACATAGCTTTGAAAGTAATCTTGAATAGTTCAACATCACCTTTAATAAGCTTTTCTATCTCATTTTTGAACTCATGCTTTACAGCAAGCTCTGAAAGATGTCTTGCCTCCTCAGTGTCGGGAGTTACAACAGCCTCTGTGATGAGTGCTTGAGCAAGTTTTAGTCTTTGATCTGGTGTCATTGTTTTGGGGTGATAGGTGAATAAAGACCCCACCAGTTGAAGTGGGGCTGATAAGTTATTGGTTTAAATAATCTTCAACAGATACATCTGATTTCATAACAAATTTACCTTTGTAAGTACAGGTGTCATCTGCGTCAGGGTGGTTAGTAAACTCTTCTTCTAACCTTTGTGTTTCTAGCCACTCAGCTTCAGTTCTTGGTCTGCCTAAGTTTGCTTTTGTGTTTTCAAGTTCGTTGTATCTGGTGATAATTTCTTGAATAGTTTTCATTGTGTTCTCCTAAATAAAAAAGGGCTAGTTGTTAGCCCAAGGGTCGTTAGTAAGTGGTGCAACCATAATTTCCGCACCTTCTAAGCTGCTGTACTTAGCAACACATTTTTCCATCAAGTCAGGTCTGCCACATAAATGCTTTTCTGTAGCTAGGTAATATTTGCCGTTGTATGCAAATTTACTTTGAACTCTGAAAGTAGCTTTGACAGCGTGACTGTAATTTCTTGCTGTTCTTACTTTTCTGATCTTTCCATCTGGGAAAGTGAATGTTAGTGTTCTAGCTTTTGCCATTTGAATCCTTTGCGAAGTTTTAATAATCAGCCGATCTCTCGACCTCATACCTTTAATTATACATGAATAATATATATATGTCCACTATTGCCCTGTAAGTTTATCTAAATGTTATGGATCTGTAACAATATCTTGTAGGACTTGACAGTGCAACATAGTGCATATAATATATAGATATGGCCGAGAGGTCATTCTTTCGCAAGGTATTTCAAATGACCCAAACAAAGTTTACCAATCTCGAAGTAGAGATTATCACTGACAGACCCGAAGAATGTATTGTCGAATGTTCATGTGACTTTTATGAAGATTACCTCATCAAAGTTTATGGTGATCGCAACAGAACAAAAGACATCATCATTGAGTATTCAACAGAAAAAGATGGTCGAACTGTTGAACGTGAAGTTTATCCAGAACAAGCAGTAGAGGATAGTTGCCACAAACTTTATAGTCATCTTCAAAAGTACAAAACATTACCTGAGTTAGACAAGATTGACAAAATGGTTTTAGATGATTGTATATCTGGCAGCACTATGGACAGAGCAGAAGATGTTAGTCCACAGTATGGCGGTAAGGTTGCAGCAGCAGCTAGACGAATAATTGACAAGCTAGAAAAACTAGGTGTTGAGTTTAGTTGGGCAGAGAGGTGGTACTAATGCAAAACTTTTTCCTATTACTCGCTGGCATGGGGTTGTTTTATACAACCCTTACTGGAACTTTATACGACATGACAGTTGCAGATTGTAATGCTGGAATTGAACTTGCTTGTAAGGAGCTTCAACAATGAATAAAAAAAAATTTTCGTTTAAAAAAGATGTTGAAGAATTGAAAGAAATAGTACAACAATTAAATAAAAGTTTTTTTTCAATTAAAGAAACTGTTGATCAATTAAGAATTGATTTTGATTTAGCTCAAGAGCAAAATCCGTTTAATGTTAATGTCTGGCTGAAGCCATCTGAACTTGCTGCAATTTTAAAAGTTAGTAATTCAACAGTTACTAAATGGAGAAACGAGGGTTTATTTAAAAAGACCTCTGTAAAAAAAATGGTTAGAGGAAAAAGAACAGATTTTTATTATCATCGCATTAATGCAATAAAAGATATTTCATTTATTAAACCAATTCAAATTTTAACTAACAAGAAAACACTCAATCATTATGGAGCAAAGTAAATGACTTTTGAATTAACACGCATAAAACAAAGGCTTGCTGATCTTGAAAAAGGTTACAAAGAGCTTTCTTTCTGGCATGACCAATGGAAGAAACTTCATCTAAATGCAAGTGAAGCTTCAAAGAAAACAACAGAGCTTCAAAGTGAAGTCCATGAAACTATGAAACTTATGACTGATTCAATAATGGAATTACGTCAGATTGTTCAAAAATTAGATCCAATGGCACAGGCAATGCTTGAGCTTACAGACAGGGTAAAAAAATTAGAACAAAAAAATACTGGTAAAGACCACCCCTGATCTCTACCAGTACTCCACCCATTGTCCTAACACCAGAGGACACCAATATATTAACAGAATGGAATCTTTAAACAACACCACTCCACACATAACGTCAGTTGATATTGATGAACAAGTGTACAGGTCAGATCCAGCTATTGCAGCGTCTGACTTGAAATATGCCATAGATCATGGCCTTGAGGCTTTCAACATCTATAAGTATGGCAAAAACAATCCTCCCAGAATTGCAACACCAGCAATGAAACTAGGGTCAATGATTCATAAATGGATTCTTGAACCTGACGCATTCCCAAGTAGTTATGCACTGCTTGAAGAAAAGCGTACAAAGAAAGGTAAAGAGCTTGCTATTGCTTGTGAAGAAAAAGGTTTACTTACTTACACTTCTCAGGAAAAGGAACTGCTGGACAATATTGAACATTCTCTTGTTGAAAACAATTTTGCTTGGAAATATCTTCTTAGCAATGTTAAAAACAAACAAGGTTTAGCAGAACAGTCTTTTTGGTGGAAGCATAGGGAAACAGGTTTGCAATGCAAATGCCGTTGTGACTATGTAATTGATGATATGGTCATTGATCTCAAAACAACAGGTGAAGGTGGTGCATCACCAGATAAGTTTACTAAAACCATAGTTAACTTTAATTACCATTTGGCTGCTGCACATTATCTTCAAGGCACTGGAGCAAAGCGGTTTATATTTGTGGCAGTAGAAAAAGTATTTCCTTACTCAGTAGGGATTTATGAACTGTCACCTCATTTTATTGAGCGTGGTTATGAACTACAAGAACAAACTTTGTCTGACATCAAACAAGCCCAAGAGTCAGGCATCTGGGCTGGATACACCGATCAAGCTCCAGAGGGCATCAGAACACTTACACCCCCTAAATGGCTTTAATTAACACCATGACTAGACCACTATTAACAGGAATCATTCAGCCAGAGGACATTTACCTCAAAGGCAACTACAAATATGTTTCATGGGCAAAAATTGCTAATTACCTCCATGAACACGCAAAAGGCTGGGATTTTCATTTAGAACTCCCTCCAGAATCGCCTACAAACCCTCTTTCAAATCTTGCTGTATGGAAAGCACCTGACGAAACAGGTTTTTTAATGGGTTATTTTACAGATCCAAAAGGCAATAAAACAAGCTCTTTTCCTTATCCAATAATGGATTATAGAAACAATCCTGTTAAATGGGAAAAGATTTCTTCAAGAGATATTTCTGATTCTCACCGAAGAGCTTTATGTGCTTGTGCAGCTTTTACTTTCTCTCTTGGCTCCGAACTTTGGACAGGAAATGAGATTGTAAGTAAAGAAATTGGATCAGACTTAGTCAAAGACAGATCAGCCCAGCCAGTTCAAAATCTTTCTGTCGCTGCTAAAGATGCAATTTTAAAAGCTAGTACCAGACAAAGACTTGATAAATGTGCTGAGTCTTTGGAAGTCCGTTACACTAATGGACAAATACCGCAAAACGATTACAACGACCTTTGCGACCTAATCAAAACTAGAAAAGAGGTAATTAAAACATGACAGTAGCTGGCAGCCAGTATTTCTCTACCGATCAACTCGCCAAGAGATATGGTATGCACCCAGACTCCATAAGAAGATGGCGGTACAAAGGCATAGGGCCTGAGTACTATGAACTTCCTATCTTCGCTGTCTCTTATGGTGATCCTAGAGTCAGATATGACCTTCACAAAGTCCTTGCTTGGGAAGAAGCAAACGGCATTACACCCATTGAACCCTTTTAATTATTATGGCTTACGAACCTTTTGAACCAGCTTTACCTATCCCTGTAAACTTTTCAGTACAGGATAACAAGTATGAAGGTAAAGAAAAATACCCTAAAAAACTACGTTTATTTGTTCCTTTAGAATCTGCTCCAGATTTTGTTTCTCATGTTATGAACATGGTAGAACAAAAAAAATATCATAAAACTGGAAAAGTATATGATATGCGAACAGGTGAAAGAGAAGAAGTTGAAGGTATTTACATCTATGGCAACGGAAAGGTCGGTGCTTTCGACTCAGACGAATATGGTGCTTATGGCACTATAAACCCTAAAAAAGTAAAATTAGAGGCATCTGAGGCCACTGTAGATGTTCCAGCTAATCAAGCAGAGCTATCTGCCTCTGAAGATTTACCTTTTTGATTATGTACTTAGTAACTTTTCCAAAGAATCCCTATGTAGGTCAGATTTTTTATCACCCAGAATCTAAAAGAACTTATGAGTTTTGTGAAACAACAAGAACAAATCACGAAACAGGAACTGTTATTGAGTCTGCAACATGGTTTGATATTACAGAAAAGGATTTAGTTCCTTAGTTTTGAGGCATCAAGTTTTTTCTTGGCAAGGTGATAACTCTGGTAGTCCACCAGACGGAAGCCAATAATAGCTCTTTTGAAGATGGCTAAGAATGCTCTTGTATAAGACCTCTATTTTTTGTTAAAGAAAACGTATCTAATGCGATCCCAAAAGGTCGTTTTTTTTTTGCTAAGACGTTTTTCTAACTTAAATATATAAGCCGTTTGTTGAGATATAACTTCAATCGAAGAACTTATAAAATGTGCTTGCTTTGCATTTGTCTGTAATAGCTTGATTGCATAAGGTTTAAGCAACTCAATGTCCTCTAGTTTCTCAATAAACTGTATAGACTTTTGCACCTCAAACTCACCCTCAAGGCTGTAAGTAGATGTAAGAGCCTTGATAATATCCATTATTTGACTGGAAAGAGCTTTTCTTCAATCATCTTAACTATGGCATCGTCTACGTCATTGTCCGATTTAGAGGCCAAATCTTTGAGTAAACTCAAAGCCGCTTTACGAAGACTTTCACTCTTACCAAATCTAATGAATAGGTTGATTAAAAATTTAGACATGATTTGTTTGTTTTTCCAAACATAGCTAAAATGCCAGTATTAAACAAGAAACCTTAATCTTATGGCTGAAGATACTGCCAAAGAAGTAGAACAAGAAGAACCGCAGCAAGGTAATTCAATCTTGTCTAACCTTGTCCAAATGATTATACTTTTTTGGAGTTTAGGGGTTATTTCTTTTGCGTACTTCGGAAATTCAACCAGACAAATTGACACGACTTTCGCGGCTGGATTATTGTCAGCCGTGATGTCAAATATGGGACTACAGGTAAAATCTGCTACAAATGGCAAAAAGAAACTTGGTAAGGTTAATATTGTAGATAATAGTAAAAACAAAGTCGGTATCAAATGAAAAAGCTCTTACTACTTGCCGTTCTATGTTCTCCAACTGCGGCATTTTGTGATATTCAAAGTACGATCACATCAAGTGTCAAATTAGAAAGTTTATCTGCTGCAACCTCTGCAGATAAGCTCGGTTCATCTTACAGCATAAGCGGAACTAATATAACAACTACAAGTGGAGACGCTGCAAGTGTTGGTGGCTTTGGATCTGTAACTAATGGAGTTCCAGCAGTAACTATGCCAAGTGCAACACAAACAACAGCTGGTGAGACTTTTAGTTTCACTCAATCATATTTAGAAGGGGATGCCACCGCTGGATCAGCACCGACTGTTGGAACAGTTGGCAACTTCAGTGATTTAACTTCGACAGCTGCTGGTTCGGTGGGAACAGCCGCAGTTACTTTAGATCATCACACAATGTCTCTTACAGGTGGAACAGGAACTGGAGTTGTTCTTACTGGTCAATTCGTAACAGACTTAACTGTTGATTAATGTGGAAATATCTGCCGCTTATATTTTTTGTTAGTCCAGCTTATGGTCAAACTGTAGTACCAAATTTTAATTCTGCGACTAGCACATCACGCAGCGTCACCACTAATAATCTCACAGAAAATATCCGAGAAGTTCGCTACAATTCTGGTTATACCTACAGTGTCACTGGTTCTGGTATCTCATGCGGCAACTGTGATTCAATATCTATGCCAAATGCCACAGTGACAGAAACCATCAATGGAACTACCTACGAATGGACAGGCTTGAACATGGATCAAAAACCTCAATGGCAGCAAACCACTCAAGGCAACGCTTTTCAATTCTCAGAGTTTTACAAAGGCCCTTCTCTCGAATCAGTAATCGACATAACAAGGCAAGTAACGTCAGAGGTCGTGACAGATACCACTATTATATTTTCCAATTAATAACCCTTTTTTCTTGTCTGCCTAGCTATGCCAACACCTCGACAATAGCCAATCCACAATCCAATACATCATCTAGTGTGTCAAACTTCGCTACACAGGTTTTGACAGGGCCTATGACAGAAAACAGCTATGGTGCTGGTATTCAATGTTCTGGAGCTACATTATCAATCAGCCCTTTTGCAACTACTTCTGTTGCAGTAAAGCGTCCTCAAGACTATATTTTCCATACGCCAGTTTACAATGAAGCAACAGATGATAATGGGAATCTTACAAATGCGGGTGAAATTTTATTTTATAGAGAAAACTACAGCGGCAACAAAGATGCCACTTCATTTAATTTTGGAATAGCAGCTACAATATCTGTCCCACTTGACAAGCGTTTTCAAACTGCTTGCCTCAAAAGTGCGACTACTCAGGAAAAAATAATGCGGCAACAATTATCGACAGCCAGATTGAACTATGAATTGGCCAGATTGAAAAACTGCCATGAGCTTCGAGTTATTGGTGCTGAATATTCTCCAGAATCTGAATACTTTGATCTATGCAGCGATATTGTTAGTAAACCTAAAATGAACCAAGTTATCCCTCATACACACAAAATTGAGCTAAATAAGTAAATTTAGTCCACTCAGAATGGCCTACAAAGGGCCTCTGGATTGCTTTGCTTATGTTTGTACCTTTGATTTATCCTTCTTTTTGCTCAGTTTCTTTATGGCTGTCTTGATAAGGTTTTTGAGTAAATTGGCTATTATGGGTGAACTAGCCGCAGTAACAGCAATAATTGAAGTGTTAACAAGAATAGGAGTGCTAGGTATCCATTTCTCAACAAAGGTTGAATCTTTGTAGATTTCATAACATTTACCATTTTTTACAGAATGACCTATGACCACTTGTAACTTGAGGTCATTAGGGTAGCTTCCTACTGGAATATTATCCTCAGACGGACATTTTATGAAAAACTCTTTATCTTTTTTTACTTGAGGTTTATATTCTGGTGGCTGTGGTATTTCTGGTTGCTTTTGTTCTGGCTGTTTTACTGGGTCTGTAGGGATAAATTTGTCAGGGTGATATTGTAAAGCCTCGAATGTTGGATAACTTACAACAGGATAATCAATCCTCGGTTTATCAATAATATCTAAAGTTGTCGGATATTGTTCCCATGTTCTTGTTCTGGGAATATAAATTTCTTTTATTTTTATCTGTGGTATTTCAATTCTGGGGATTTCCAAGTTTGTTAACCTTTGGTGGTTCTGGTAGCTGTACAGATGGCCCTGTGAAATCTGGCATCTTATCTTCCATCACATCTGGTAATTTATCCTGCAAACTTCCCATGATCTTGTTTTTCAAAGTCCTCTCAAACTCAGGGCTTTGCATATAGCGAATTGCTACATATCCGAAAGCTGCCATTGAAACTGACATCAAGAATGACAGAATAGAAATAATTTTAATAATACGATCAAGCAACATGGTTAAAGAAGCTATCCTCCGAGCAATTAGTCATACATTAATTATATCAATGCTGTTAATTATTCCAACTATAGCTCCTTTATATCTAATTACGTCTTATATGACTACCAAGGTACACCAGAAGTCTTAGTAGGTGTAGTTGCCTCATTTACTTTTGCCTCTAGACAACTTTCAATAATAGAAACTTTATCACCTAAAGCAGTTTTAACCCAACCAACAACAGTTGAAGCATCTAAATCTGTAAAAGCAACAAAATCACTTGGTAAAGACTTAGGTTTTGTAAAATTTACTTCGCCTGTCTGTCTCGCTTTTTCTTCAGAATCAGAGATACCTTTAACTCTATAAATTACTTTGGTAACATAACCATCTGAAACATCACGTTCCATTGTATTTATTTCCCAAGTTTTCGTGATTGCCATGATTTAAAAACTTTTAAGTAAATTCTACTTTATTATTAGCATTAATCAATTTTTCTAATTTTTCAATACCACCTTGATCTTTTAATATTTGTCCTATTATCAGATTTTTTTCTTGTTGGATTTTATCTATCTTTTGTTGTGCTTCCTGATGTATTTTTTGGATGTCCTTGTCTAGTATTTCTATTTTTTTTGAATTAAATTCAATAGATTCTTTAGTTTCTTTAATAAGTTTTTCTGGAGTAATCATAAAAATAATTTATTTATTAATTATTCTAACTACCTTCTAATGATGCGACTTTGGTTTCTAATGTTTCTATTTTGACTATTGCTTCTTGTACAGCAGCGACAAGTAAAGGTACAAGTTTACTTTGATCGATACCTTGATAAACAGGGTTGTTGTCAGAATCTACTTCATCTTTAGTTCCAGTTATAGCTTCAGGAACTGCTGTGACTTCATGTGCTAGAAACCCATCGACTGTTTTACTTGGGTTAATTTTAAAATTAAATCTAGATGGTTTAAGTGTTTTTAATCTTGTTATGCCATCAGATATAGCAACTACATTTTCTTTTAATCTGTAATCAGATGAAGTGTTAAATGCAACATTTGAAGCGTCAGCAGATATACTACCGATACTTGTACCAGCTTGATTTTGGAATAGCATTGGTTGGCCACCGCCTGTATTATTATCACTAGGTCTTATATGTATTCCAAATTGACTTGTTTTTGCATAAGAAACTTGAAACCTTGCATCAGAACCACTTACATTATTAGCGGTAATTCCACCAACTAAAACTCTTCCACCTGAGTCAAAACGTACTGTAAGGTCAGCATCTAGTCTAAAGTCCATGTGTGGTTTAGTGTTAGATGAATGACTTGAGTCAATAAAAACGACATCTGTTGAACCAGCTTCAGAGCCTAGTTCTAAAAAAGTTGACCCTGCTCCATAAATGTTTACCCCCGTTGTTTTTGTCTGGAATTTTCGACTCGAATCAAAATAAATTTCAACTGAAGAATTTTCAAACATTCTTTGTATAAATTCATCTTGAGCAGCGTTTGTAATATCAATAGTATTGCTTTTTAATACCAACGAACCAGTACCTTGTTCTGAAATGTAGCTGTTGGAGCCGTCATGAAAAATGGATAAATCCGCATCTGTCCCAAAAGCAGCTTTAGCATTATCGAGAAATTCAAATCTATCTTCAGATTTGTCAAAAAAAACATTTCTTCCAGACGTTGCACCCGTAAAAGTAACATCTTCATTAAAAGTGCTTGCTGCATCTACCGAAACCCCCCCAGCTAAAGTGAAAAGGTTAACATAGGCATTATTTGATGTATTTCTAAGCTTCAAAAGACTATTTGTTGTATCTGCAAAAAACTGTGTTGCATAAGTTGTACTAGGTGCTGATGATCCTGAGTTGTTTGAAGATATTGCCAACAATGCACTATTGATGTCTGCTCTGACGTTTGCTCCTGTGGCGTTATCTATAACATAATCGTGTTGTGCCATTTCCTAATCCAAAATTTTCTCTAAGTATATCCTAAACCAACACTAACTACCACGCCCGAATCCTGTTGCTGTATATTTAAAATTTCTATTTACATTACTGCCACTATTTTTAATATCTATATCAAAACCTGTACCAGATATATTAGACAAGAAAAACTCATCACCTGCTGTCATATTTTCTATAGTAATTCCAATTGAAGGTAAGACAGAATCAGCAGCAACGCTTGTCCCTGCTTGACCTGTGAAAAAACTATCAGTAAAAGTAACAGATTTTGTAGAGGTTCCAGACGCTATGAAACCACCAGTTGAAGCTGCCGCATTACCTAGACTTGTTTCTGTTCTGCTGTCTAATTCTGCAACATAACCAAGCTGATCTATTTCGATAGATTGAGCAGGATCGCTTGATAAAAGATCACACTTAAATTTAAAACCCCTTGCAATATAAGTACCATTTACAAATTTTTGATACGGCTCAAATTCTGCTGAATAATTACAATTACCGCTTGTATTTAAAGAAGTTGCAGAATTTAAAATAAATGTATTTACATCAGGAACAGAGGCTATCAAATAATCACCATCAACACCTGTTCCAGAAGTAAAGTCCAAAGTTACAAGACTGCCGACAGAATATCCATGTGAACTTTTTGTAATAGTAATTGTAGTTCCTGCACCACCAGAACCATCATTTATAGTATAAGTTGCAGCTACTGATAAATCAGGATCAGAGTCAGTGACTGCCACAGATAAAGTGGCGTTTACTTCAGTAGCAGTATTACCGTCAAAATCAGTAAAAGTATCTATATTTGCTGTTCTACTGTCAAACAAATCATTAGGTAAAAAACCGCCAGTAACAAAATGTCTTCTAAGTTTTAAAGGTTGTTTACCTCCAAGATCAAGAGTTTCTTTGAAAAAATACTGACCACCTGTTAAAAAATCAACGTCTCCAATAAAATCAAAATCTGCAATACTATCAAAATCACTTATATCATCAAGTGTAACGGTAGAACCCAAAACTAAGCCGTTTACATCATCAGAAAAAAAACAGTCATCTCTCACGCCTTGAAACGGTGGACTATCTAGATCCTCTCTGTCCTCTAAAATTGTAAGCTTTGGAAATATATCAGGTTTAGTATTTATATTTTTTATTGAAGCAGGATTTGCACTTAATCTTCCACCGTCATCTCTAAAAGCAAGTAAATAAGTACCATTAACAATATTTGGAACAATACTTTCGCTTACATTACCAGAAAGTTCTGGAACAACATCAATTGCTTTTGTAAAAGTTACATCTGATGTAGAGTTTGAGCTACGAATGACCACATTTCCCCCATGCACTACATCAACACTTGTTGATTTGTCAAAACGTAGTCTTACAAATTGATCTGATAATGGTTCCAATTGCACATTTTGCACATCATCAGGTAAAGCTGTTTTGCCAATAGTTGTAAATGTTGTAATTGATGGATTAGTGCTTGGTTTTCCTAATGCGTTAAAACTAAAAACTCGTACTTCATAGATGCCAGCTTTTGTTTCAAAAATTGTAAAATCTGGTCTTGTTACTCGTTCACTAATCAAATTTTCATTTTTAAATCTATATTGAACCATGTATTCTGTAACACCCTGCACTGGTTCCCATTGAATAAATAATTTAGAAACAGCACGATTATTTAAAACAACAATTTGTTCAGATGCTTGCAAATTACTAGGTGAAGGCTTTATAGCAGTTAAAGTAGTAATTGTTCTTGTTGCTAATGTCGAACCGTCTTCAACAGAATCATATTTTGAAGAATTAAATGCCACAGCAGTGACTTGATATGACAAACCATCAACTTCAGTTACACCAATAACTCTAAAAGTTTGAAGCTGTACCGTTGTATTTTCTATAACCCATACTGAGTTTGATTGTGGAACAGAGCTAAATGCTGAAGAAACTGTGATTGTAGTTCCAGAAATAGAACTTATTGATCTTGTTTCTAATGTTCCATCTGACAAAATTACTGATAATGTAGCTGAATCTGTTGATGCCAAATCTGTATTATTTTCATCATCAACTACAATTTGTGTTGTAGATACTCCTGTTTTTATTCTTCCACCCCTTCTAACACCAGCCCTTAATGGATCTGCAATTTGAATTACTTGTGAAGGACGCACAAGAACACCAGCTTCCAAAGAAGTAACGAAATTCACAACCTCTCCTTCATTGTTTTGAGTATATAAAAACCATTTTCCGAGTCTGGCAGCTTGACCCCTTGATGTAACAGCGATACCTTTTAAATTTTTAACAACAACCCCAAACTTTGTTTGTAAGGAAGTATCTTCTACAGTTTCATATTCAATTGACCTTGTTTCCATATCAAAATATGCAACATTTACAACAGTATGTTTTGTTCTTATCGAGCTATTTGTATATGTAAAACCAGCTTCAGTTACGTTTGATAAATTAAATAAATAAGATGGATCAGTTGGTCTATCTTGTCCAAGAGCTACAGTTCCAGCACTATAAAAAGGCATTGCCCGCATACAACTAGCAAGTTCATTTATTAAGTTATAAGCTTGTTTTTGATTTTGAATTACAACATTGCATGAAAAACGTGGCTCAGTATTACCAGTGCCTGTCATGTCATCAACTAATTCTGATGCGTAAACAGATGCACTATAAAAACTAAAAACATCTAAATTTGAAGTGTCTATCTGATCTCCAAATCCTTTTGAAGTAGTTAAAAGATCATATAAAACCCATGCTGGATCGTTTGAATATTCTTTATCAGTTTTAAATGTTCCATTAAAAGTTCCGCTATAACTAATTGAACCATCAGACCTGACAGTACCATTATGCGGTATTTTTATCTTTGTTCCTCTTACTCTATATGAGCGTCTTGGTGTTGCAGGGAAGGTCTTAGCATCAAACCTCAAAGCAACATAAGCAGAATTAGCAAAAGTTGATTGTGAATTTATTATTTCTGTATAATTTGTAAAAACAAAACTATTTCTTAGTGTATTTTCGGTACTATCTGCTGTGACTCTATTTACTCTGACTGTGACAGGGAAACTTGTGCCAGTGGGAAGATTAACTTTATAATCTCTAAAATATGCACTTGCAGTCCTTCCTTTTACAGTATCTGTAATAACAGTTTGTGTAGTTCCATCATTTTCTATTGTTTGAATATTTAAAGTAACTTCCGCACCATCAATATCACCATCATCTAAAAATTCTTGTAATTCTGCAAAAGCAATAGTGACCCTTACTGCATTGACTGAAGTATCTGTAATACTGACAGAAACAGGTGAACTTGCAGTAACTGTAGTATTAACTGAAAACTCTGTTTCTTGTTCTGTTATTGCTTGAATAGCTGTTTGATTAGATGTTCCAAATCTTGGTTCAAATGATACATTCTGAAAATTAAAATCTGCATCTGTAGGACTTGTTCCAGCCGCTTGTTGTAAAACTTGAGTGCCATTCAAAAATACATCTTTTAATGCTGAGGTATTATATTCTGCCGAACCTTGAGAACCTGTTGCACTAGGAAAACCCTCTATTTCACCCTCTCCTAGCAACTCCATAAGTGTTTGAAATTGCTTTGATGCAAGTACATTACTTGGAATATCTGGATCTATTAAATCAGTTGGTATTCCAAATAAAGAGCCTGTGCCTGCTTGAATTACACTCATAAAATCATTCTGCTGTACCCTCTATCTGTACAGTAT
>VTLG01004699.1_pt1 | contig 15151 bp, 15 predicted proteins | sample 4694571 | NCBI WGS metagenome assembly VTLG01 (sample SAMN12604809, study PRJNA352737) | marine metagenome | biome: ENVO:00000447; feature: ENVO:00000209|ENVO:00000569|ENVO:01000036; material: ENVO:00002151; isolation source: viral sequences binned using virsorter ...
AATTTCAATGTCCTGTGGATGGAATTTATGCACTTGCTTATTGCACACATTCTAATGCAACAGGTTCATCTCATTATGTAATGAGAAACACAGATATACTTTCTTCACAATATGAAGCCGCCGCAGGCACATTAGACCATACGGCTATTGTTCGGTGCAGTGCTGGTGATGAAATGTGGTTAAAACAATATAGTGGGGGTAAGGCTTACTATAATGGCGGAGGTGCAAACTTAGCAAATGGCAATCAGCGGTACACTTTTGCATCATTTTCGTTGATAGGTTAAATCATGGCAACAGTATCAGAAGCAATCTTAGCACTAGACCCAAACTGCCAGTTCGTATTACACGGTGAGCCTACAGACGCGATTAGCTTTAACGCAGGCTTTCGTCTTGTAACAGGCGTAGATGCTAATGATTTAGCCATTCTATCCGATGACCCAGATGATTGGGAAAAGGCGGGAATAACATGGGGTACGGTTAAAATAAAACTAGCCGACCTTAATGACAAAGAGCCTATAAAATTACTGCGTGAAGAACGAAATAGACTTATTGCTGAAACAGATTGGTGGGCATCATCAGATTTAGATATGCCTTTAGAGAGGGCGGTTTATAGACAGCAATTAAGGGATATAACTAAAACCTACACATCGCTTGATGATGTCGTGTGGCCTGATAAACCGGAGTAAGCTATGAGTAATGCCCGTAATCTTGCTAATCTGTTAGGCACAAGCACTACAGTTCCGTCATCCAGTATAAGTGGCGGGGGTATTGTTAAAGAGCAGCTTGCTATGATATGTGATGGTCAAAATTACACTGTTTCTAGCGGAACCTACACCCCCACAAATGTGACAGCCGCACAAGCATTAACAACTAGTTATGCCACAGTTACTGGTTCTGAACTTTCATATACTCCTCCATCAGGAACAACTTGCGTAGTATATGATTTTCTCCTTCAGTTTACTTTCTATGATGCTCAAGGTATTGGTCATTTTAAGTTTTTTATTGATTCAGATGAAGTGACAAATCAAAGACTTAATTTAAGTGGGCAATATCCAGAAATAATATCAACTTTAAGATATGTGATACCCATTGGCGGTTCAGCAAACACTGCAACTGGCAGGCAGGCTACATGGACATCAGCAAAAACTCTCAAAATTACGTGTAGGGAAAATAGTTCATCAAATGAGGCTTTTCTTCATTCTACTACATATTGGGATGACAGTAGCACGGACACATTTCATCAGCCTAATTTAACTATCACGGCGTTGGGTTAGAGATAGTGTTCGGCTCTCAGGGATTTTCTGTAGATAGTTTTTCAAGTCAAGGAATAATATTTCTTGGCAGTGTGGACCTTGATGCTAATTTTACACAAGAGACTTCACAAAACTTTATATCCCCAGCATCTGCTGAAATTACATCTATATTTAAACAGGCGGCCGCTGCCGCAGGATTGCTAATAACAGAAGCTGATATGTCTGCTAATTTTACGCAGACATCAACTCAAACGCTGGTTCATCAAACCCCAGCGCAAATTAGTTCTCAATTTAACCAAACAGGAACGCCAAATATAACAGCTTCTCTAGAAGCAACTCTTGACGCTAACTTTACACAAACCAGTGCGGCATCTTTGGTTGCGTCAGGCGTGGCCGAAATAAACGCTAATTTTATACAGACAGTAACCGCCCTGACTGTGCTTTATTTGGTTTCAGAAAAAGATATAAATTTTGAACAAACGTCTTTGGGTGGGCTACTGACATTTGGCGAGTCTAGTATGGACTCGCAGTTTGATATTACTAAATCTCTGGGCGGTCTTTTAAAGTTTGCCTCACAAGAAATGAACGGTGTGTTCTTAAAAACAGCAAATGGTGATATACTGTGGGTACAGGTGGATTCTAATGGAATTCCGGAAAGCTGGACAGAGATAACAAGCACTGGTAGCGGAAGCTGGACAGAGATAGACGCAAATACATCAGTAGAAACATGGACTAATAAGGTGGTATAAATGGCAAGTACCTATACAACTAATACAGGGATTGAGAAGCCGGGTACTGGTGACCAAGCGGGTACTTGGGGTACAACGACCAATACCAACTTTGACATCATTGACGCGGCTCTGCATGGACAGGCGGCTATAACCATAACTGGTAGCCAAGACCTAACAACAAATGATGGCTCTGTTTCAGATGGTCAAAAGACTGTTTTGGTTCTTTCTGGAACACCGGGGTCTACATTTGAACTTAGAGTAACCCCGACAGACCAGAAAAAGTTTTACACAATTAGAAACGAAACCGATGCGGCCTGTAGAATAATTTATAAAGGTAACACATACTCTACATCTAATGGCGTGGAGATTGCGTCTGGGGCAACTCAAGCTGTAACTGGAGATGGTGGGGGCGCTTCTAGCGGTAAATTTAAATCACTAACACCGCCAACAGACTTGGTTAATGATGCAAGTCCACAGCTATCAGCAAACTTAGATGTAAATGGCAACAGCATTACATCAACCAGCAATGGCAATGTGGTAATAGCTCCAAACGGAACAGGCGATGTTCAACTTGACGCTGACACAGTTAGGGTTGGTGATTCTAATGCAGATGCGACAATAACAACAAACGGCACAGGCGACCTAACACTAAGCACAAACGGCGGAACTAACTCCGGAACTATTGCCATAGCCGATGGCACAAACGGAAATATCAGTGTCACTCCTAATGGCACAGGCTCGGTTGTTCTTGACGGCTTATCTTATCCGCAAGCAGACGGCACAAATGGTCAGTACTTACAAACAGACGGCTCCGGCAATTTAAGTTTTTCTACTGTACCGATTAGTGGCAGTACATTTACGCTTGGTAGCTGGACTTTAAGTGTGGTTAGTAATGAGTTAGTTTTTAGTTACAATGGCACAGGAGTGGCTAAAATAAAAACTACAGGTGAAATTGTTTCTGCGGATGACATTACCGCTGAGGGAACTATTTAATTATGGCACTACCTGATTCCGGTGAAATTAAATTAAGCCAACTAGCTACAAATTTTGGTGGCTCTGCACCTCATGGCCTTAAAGAATACTATCGAGGCGGGGGCAGTGTGTCTGACAATGCTGCCAACAGTACCGTCCCACAGTCCGGGGAGCTTAGCCTTAAAGACTTCTACTCTTCAGCAGGAACCTCATCGAGGGACATAAGGGTTTGGATGGCTTATCAATTTGCGGCGGGGGGCTACACTTCTGGATTTGGAGTTACCTCACAAAGCAGCACAGCCGCCCCCTCTACCATTTCTAATGGTGCAAATGCTGTGGCTTGGCAACCTGTGTTTCATGCAGGAACTGGCTTTATTACCAGCGCAAGCATCACAATTTCACAAAACGAAGACGTAACCGCATACAACAACAATGTTGTTTTGTACGGTGGTACAACTAGCAGTACAGTAACTAATGTTGTGGCTGCATGGAATGCTGGGTATAACGGAAGTACTGGTGGGGCAAGAGGATACAGTATTTCTTGGAACGCTGATGGAACTATAAATTCCATTACCAATACATCTAACACTTACAATTATGCTATTATTACATGGGCCACAGATAATGTAAGTGCCGCAAACAGCGCTGGCTATAAGTGGTTTGGATTTAAAGCCACTAATCCACCCAGTTGGAGTAAGGGCGCTCTCGTTTTGGGCGGAACTTTTACCGCAAGTAGCTCAGCATCCATAACACAGCCATCGTAGGTATGTCATGCCGTTACAAAAACTACAATTTAAAGCTGGCATCAACAAGGACGTTACCCCTTACTCAAACGAGGGTGGCTGGGTTGATGGCGACAAAATTAGATTTCGTCTTGGCTATCCAGAAAAAATTGGTGGTTGGCTAAAATATTCTGCAAATACTTTTCAGGGCGTTTGTCGCGCTTTACACAACTGGATAGCACTGGACGGCTCTAACTTTCTTGGCGTAGGCACACATTTAAAATATTATATTGAGGAAGGTGGGGCGTTTAATGATATCACGCCACTTAGGGACACAACAGCCGCTGGTGATGTTACCTTTAGCGCAAGCAATGGCTCATCTTCGATAACAGTGTCAGACACAAATCATGGTGCTAACGCAAATGATTTTGTTACATTTAGTGGGGCCGCAACACTTGGCGGCCTTATTACAGCCGATGTGCTAAATCAAGAGTATCAGGTTGATTCAGTAACAAGCTCTGGTGTTTATGTAATAACAGCTAAAGACCCAACTACTGGAAATATCATAACTGCAAACTCATCAGATTCTGGTAATGGAGGCAGTTCTGTTGTTGGCGCATATCAGATAAATGCAGGGTTAAACTCTCAAGTTGGTGGCACGGGTTGGGGTGCTGGAACATGGGGGTCAGGAGGCTGGGGCTTGGCTTCTGCCCTTACGACATCTACAGAGATAAGGCTATGGTCGCACGATAATTTTGGCGAAGACCTTATTATAAACGCCAGAGATTCTAATTTATATTATTGGGATAAATCCGGCGGTCTTAGCGCCAGAGCAGTAGAGGTTTCTACAAAGGCTGGGGCCAAGTCTGTCCCCACGGTGGCTAAACAGGTGCTTGTGTCTGACCAAGATAGACACGTTATAGCTTTTGGTTGTGACGCCATTAACTCAAGCTCATCTGCTGCTCAGGGCAATGGAACGCAAGACCCGCTGTTGATTAGATTCTCATCTCAAGAGAATGCAGTGGATTGGTTTCCAACAACATCTAATACTGCTGGTGATTTGATTTTAGGTTCTGGCTCGGAGTTTGTTCAAGCCGTTGAGACAAAGCGTGAGATTCTGGTCTGGACAGACACATCTCTTCATTCGATGAGATTTATCGGGCCACCGTTTACATTTGGTTTACAGCAGTTGGCATCAAACATTACTATCATGGGTCCAAATGCCGCCGTTGCCACAGAAGACGTTGTGTACTGGATGGGCATAGATAATTTCTATGTTTACTCAGGTCAAACACAGCAACTAGAATGCACTGTAAAAGACCGTGTGTTTGCAGATTTTAATTTGAGCCAAACAGATAAAGTGTACGGTGGTGTAAATTCAGAGTTCTCTGAAGTCATATGGCTGTATTGTTCTGATACAAATTCAGTAGCCAATGGCGGTGACGGAGAAAACGACAGATACGTTATATATAATTACAAAGACACCATATGGTATTACGGAACTCTTAGCCGCTCTGCTTGGCTGGATAGAGGGACCAGAGCATACCCGATAGCGGCACAGGGTGCGTATTTATACAATCATGAATACGAGTATGATGATGACGGCTCTGCTATGAATTCTTATATTGAGTCAGCGCCAATGGACATACAGGATGGTGATAATTTTAGCTTGGTGACAAAGGTAATACCTGACCTAACATTTGTAGGCTCAACTTCTTTAGCAAGCCCACAAGCGACATTTACATTAAAATCTAGGACAGAGCCGGGGGCTGCCTATTCTAATACTTCGTCTGGCACTGCTGTTAGAACTGCGTCATCTCCTGTAGAAACATTTACAGAACAATTAAATCTAAGGACAAGAGGGCGCTCATTCTCTGTTCGAGTTGAGTCAGCCGCCTTGGGTACAAAATGGAAGCTGGGTTCACCAAGGGTAAATATTAGGCCTGATGGAAGAAGATAATGGCATTAACCAATTTACCAGCACCTAGATTACCTGAGCCAACATCAGAATATTCTCTGACCTATATGCAAGATTTGCTTAGAGCATTAGAGATATTTATCGAGCAGGAAAGAACTGCTGGAGACATACGGGCGACAACAATTACTTTAACTGCATTGCCTACATCCGCAACAGGGCTTGAGTCCGGTGCGCTGTACAATGATTCAGGGACGGTAAAAATTGTACCGTAGTACAAATGGACTATATAAAAAAAATAATCGAATATAACGCAGTTGCTCGCCTAACAATGATTTGCAGTATAGCTATGTCTTGGCGTTGTGCAGAATGGTTTATGAATTTAGAAGACCCAACCATGCAACAAAGTGCGTTTGTATCTGTTATAATGGGTGTTATGACAGGTATATTTGGCATATGGATGGGTCAAGAGTCTAAAGGAAGAAGAAATGATTAAATGGCTGTTAAAATTGTGGAGAGTAAGACATGGGGATTTGTCCGGTCATAGGCTTCACACAATTAAATATGACGATTTGTGTATGTAGGAGATAAGAGTGATACAGGCGCTTATAGGTCCGGTAACAGGACTACTAGACAAATTTATTGAAGACAAAGACCAAAAAGCAAAGTTGGCTCACGAAATTGCCACTATGTCAGAGCGGCATATGCAAGAGCAAATCATGGGTCAGTTAGAAATAAATAAAGCAGAAGCACAACATAAGTCCATCTTTGTGGCTGGCTGGCGACCCTTTCTTGGCTGGTGTCTGTCGTTTGCTATGGCTTGGCACTTTGTTTTAGCGCCTGTGACCATGTTTGTGTGTTCCTATCTTGGAGTAGAAATACCAGAGCTACCTACATTTGATATGGATTCTCTAATGACTGTTTTGCTGGGAATGCTTGGCTTAGGCGGACTCAGAACCTTTGAAAAGGTTAAAAAGGTTACAAAATAGGCTGGTAAATGATATAATTCGCATAATGCTTTAATTGAGGCGTATTATGTCAAGACCACATTTAAGTGAAGAAAAAGCAAACGAAATAGTAATTGCTTTCCATAAGCATTTTTGTAATGCAACCAAGGCCGCTAAAGATTTAGGTTTAACATATACAACCTTTATGTCTAGGCTTCGCATAGCAAAACGTAGGGGTCTTTTGTCCAAGCCAAACGTGGTAGAATCAACAGTAGTTTTAAAGCCTGTCTATAGAATACAACAGAGAAAATCTAGACCAGACGAAACAAAACATGTTTTGGCTATAGGTGACTGTCACGATAGCCCAAGACTGCCCGATAAAAAAAGATTCTTTGCTATGGGCAGGTACGCAAAAGAAAACAAAGTAGACAAAATAATTCAGATAGGTGATTTTGCTAGCGTAGAGTCATTAAATAGATTTGATTCTAATGACACGGTAAAGGGTCGCCAAAAACCATCTTTTAAGGAGGATATGCGTAGTTTTCAGCAGGCCATCAGGTCTTTTCATAGAGGCTTGGGCGGCTACAAGGTTGAAAAGCATGTTACTCTGGGCAATCATGAGGACAGAATATGGTCTTACACCAACAAAAATCCAGAGATTGTTGAGCTGCTAGACCAGATATTGTTTGCCACACTAGAGGATTACGATTGGACTTACTCTCCTTATGGAGAATTTTATTTTATAGGAGATGTTGGATTTACACACACCCCTCTAAATGCAATGGGTAAGGCATACGGCGGTATGTATTCTGAAAATCAAATATCAAGAGATTGTCTACATGACGTTGTTTTTGGCCATACCCACAAAAGAGTAGATAAAACGTATCCTAAGATGGGCAACCAGCTAATAAATGTGATAAACTTAGGTACAAGCCTACCGGAGGGGCATTTAGAAGAGTATGCTAAACATACATTAACTGGATGGTCATACGGGGTCTACGACATCAAAATAAAAGATGGTAAAATAGACGAAAGAACTTGGATACCTATTAACAACCTTATTGAACGCTATGGTGACGGATATGCGGGAGATTAAAAAAATAATAGTACATTGCGCTGATACCCCAGAGGGGCGCGATGTAAAGACATCAGAAATAAAGCGCTGGCACACTGAAGAGAGGGGCTGGAGCGATATTGGATATCACTGGGTTGTGGAACTTGACGGTTCTGTTCATGCGGGCCGTGATGAATCTATTAATGGCGCTCACTGTAGGGGCCATAATAGCGACAGTATCGGCATCTGCTATGTTGGTGGGGCTGACGCTGAGGGAAATCCTAAAGACACACGAACCGAAGAGCAGAAGGATTCCCTTGTCACACTCATCAAAGATATACTTGACAGACATTCAGAGGCAGAGGTCTATGGGCATAGAGACTTCGCAGAAAAAGCTTGCCCATCATACGATGCAAAGACAGAATACGCAGGGCTATAAGGAGTAAACTATGTTACCACTTTTGTTTGGACTAGGAGGCTCTGCATTAGCTGGCGCTGGCATGCTTGGAGGCGCTTTAGCTGGGAAAACTCTTCTTGCTGGCGCTCTTGGCTCAGGCTTAGGCTCTTTGGTGCAAGGCGATGATTTAGGAACAGCTATCGGTACTGGCCTGATGTCCTACATGGGCGGTAAGGCTCTTGGTGGTTTAGGTGGTGCTGGTGGCGGCGCTGGAAACGCCGCAATGGACACGGTTACAAATATAGCACCAAACGCCGCGCCAATTACAGCGTTCACACAGCCAGCAGTTGCTCCGGGTTCTCTAGCAACAAATGCAGGAACAAATTTGGGTACTGCTGGTGGTCTGGGCGGAGCAATGGGCGCACTCACCGGAAATTTAGGGCAAACTCTTGGCATAGCCGCTCCGGGGTTAATGGCCCTTGGCCAGCCACAAGCAGGGGCATTTGATTCAGAGTTTGATGAAGGCGGAGATATCCCAGAAGCAGACGCTCCAATAAGAATCCAAAGAGATTTACCACCCGGATTTAGGGGCGGCATAGACCCTGAGTTTAGGTTCTTTAATGAGGGCGGTCTAGCGGCTCTTAAATATCAAGAGGGTGGAGACATGGATATGTCCGAACAGCCTAATGATAAAGAGCTTATATCAGATGCTGTAGAGGCAATACAGGGTAGGTCATCTAACCCAGAACTTGTGTTGGGAAGATTTATGGCAAGATACGGAGAAGATGCTCTTCGTGACTTGGTAAAAAGGGTGCAATCCGGTCAATTTGATATGGATTCAGATGTCACAGAGGGCAAGGTAAGTGGCATTGGAGACGGTATGGATGACATGATTCCAGCAACTTTAGAAGGAGAGCAAGATGTGGTGCTATCCGATGGAGAGTTTATTGTACCTGCGGATGTGGTTAGCGGGTTGGGCAACGGCTCGACTGACGCAGGCTCGAAAGCTTTATATGAAATGATGGACAGAGTCCGCACGATGCGAACTGGTATGACAGAACAGCCTGACCAAGTGCCGAAAGGAATGATGCTACCAGCATGATGATTACAGCAGTTCCCAGAGAGGCTCTGGGTATCGTCTGGGGAGACGTAGCAAAAGTTTTAATTAAGTCAGTAGAAACATCAAAGGGCAAGTTTCATATTGACGATGTTTATAAAGACGTTGAAAGCGGCATGTACGGATTGTGGTTAATAATTGACGATGAAAAAGAAGGTATGAATGTTATTGCCGCTATAACAACAAGAATAATCCAATATCCAAGTAGGAAAGCATTGGCTATGGATTGGCTTGGGGGAAGCAGAATGGGTGAATGGCTGCCGATGGCACAGAAAACCCTTGAAGGATACGCTAAAGAGTGCGGATGTAGTCATCTAGAAAGCTACGGAAGAAAAGCTTGGAAGCGTTGGTTAGGCAAGTATGGCTGGGAGCCAGAGTACATTGCTTATAGAATGGAGTTAGGAAATGGGTAAAGGTTCTAAGCAACCACAAGAACAAACGGTTGTTCAGTCTAATCTTCCAAAATATGTAAGGCCGTACTTCGAGCGTCTGTTGCAACGTACAGAGGCAGAGTCAAAGTTGGCGTATGACCCATACAAAGGTCAAAGGCTAGCTGGCGTTACTCCAGATGTTTTAGAAGCGCAAAGACAAATTAGAAATCTAGGACCGATTGCAGGCATAGGTGACGCACAAACCGCGACCAGAGATGCTATAGGCCGCGCACAGCAAGGCATGGACTATGAAGCAGAGGCGTTTGGCTCAGATGCCATTCGCTCAAGAATGACTCCATTTATGCAACAGGTAGTAGATGTTCAAAAAGCAAAGGCCATTCAAGATTTTCAAGACCAAAACGCCGCTAGGTCTGCTCAAGCAGTTCAAGCTGGGGCATTCGGAGGCTCCCGCCAAGCAATCGCGCAAGGCATGGCTCAAAACGAACTTTCGCGCCAGCTTGCAGAGATACAGGCTCAGGGGCAACAGAAAGCATTTGAACAGGCATCAGGACAACTTACCGCTGATAGACAAGCGATGGCAGATGCAGAAAGAATAGGACTTGGCGCTGGAGAGATGGCTGGAGCGCAGGGCGCACAATTAGCTAGATTAGGGCAGGCGGCTAGAGATGGTGATGTTCAAGCCGCGCAGCTTTTAGAACAAATAGGCAAGGACATACAAAGGCAGGAGCAAGCTGGGCTTGATATAAGTTATGAAGATTTTGTACGCCAAAGGGATTACCCAAGAGAGCAGTTACAATTCCTTTCATCTATACTTAGAGGTGTCCCAGTACAGCCATCTACGGAAACGACTAAGTTTGGCACTTATAATCCTGTACAGCAACTTCTTGGAACGGGGGTTTCGGCTTTAGGGTTGTATAAAGGAATAACAGGGCTATGAACATTATTGATATTCAGGACCAGCTTAAAAACTTTTCTGAAGACCAGCTTATTAATGAAATGCAAATGCCTTCTGGCAATGCTCCGCAGTTTCTTGTTCTTAGTGAGATACAGCGCCGTAAGCGCATGAGAGATGACTTTGCAAAACGTCAGGCCGCGCAACAGCCTACGGTAGCTGAGGAGGCAATCGCCGCCGCTGGTGTGCCGCAGTCTGGTATTGCTGGTATGTCAGAGGCCATGGCCCCGAAAAGTACCATGGTACAAAATGCTGTAGGCTCTGCAATGCCAGAGGCCATGAGGTCTGGTGGCTTGATGCAGTTTGGAAATGACATTCAAAAAAGCATTAGCTCACAAGAGGTAGACCCTTTTCTTGATGAAGTAGAAGATATGGCTGAGTCACGTTTTGGGGTAGATTTTGATGAGTCGCCTAGATTTGGCCTAAATATAGACCAGCGTATAAGGCCAGCCATTGGGCGTCCTTTTCCAATATTTTCAGACATGGGGGCTGACCTTCCCTTTGAAAGCCCAAGTCGAAGAATGCCTGTTAAGGGTGGCCCTGTGCCTATGCCTGCTGTTATACCCTATGAAGAAGGTGGTTTGGTTGATGCACTGTTCTCCAAAACAGACCACGGCAAGAAGCTGTCATCTAATCAGTTTGAGGTTAGAAAAGGTAAAGATGGTAGACGTATGGTCTACAAGAAAGGCACTAATATATTTGTGGGGACAGCCGACAAAGTGTTGGATGAAAAATACGACGGTGGTTTAATACGCGCTCAAAACGGGCTTCCTCGTGACACTCTTGGCATGAGGCTAAACAACCCCGGAAATATTAGGCCGGGTGCTGGATTTTTTGGTGAATCAGGTCAAGATAAAGGATATGCTAAATTTGTATCTGATGCGGCTGGTCTTAGAGCCATACAAAGGCTTTTGATGACATATGGCAATCAATACGGCATAAACACATTAAGGGGCTTGGCAAATAGATACGCCCCACCTTCAGATAATAATCCGACAGAAAATTATATAGAGTTTCTTTCTCAGAAAACAGGCATAAACCCAGATGAGCCTATAAATCTCGCTGAACGTGGCGCAGAAATTATACCTGCCATCATTGGTTTTGAGCAAGGCAAACAGCCATTTTCTCAAGAGATGATAAACACTGCAATAAATGCGGCGCAGTTTGACGATGAAGACAAAATTGCAGATGCTCTTTTGCCGCAAGAGTTAATAGACAGGGGTGTAACTGCATCAGACTTAACCCAAGAGGACCAAAAAGCAGGTCTTATGGCTGCAATGGCAGCGACAAGCGGCTCAAGTCCTACACCGCAACAAGATTATCTAGAGAGTCAGTTGTCAGATGGGCCATTTGATGCAGAGGGCAGAAGACGAAGACAGGCTCCAAACCGTGTAGAAACAGACCCCAAAGGTTCGGGCGGAAGAAATGACCCTAAACGCGAAGCTCCAGACCCGAACAGGCCACCAGTGGTTCTAGAACCGGGCGATACTACAAAGGGGCGCAATATAGCTAGGACAGAAGACTCTCGCATAGAAGATGCAAAAGCCGCAAGAAAATTGGCAGAAGACAGAGCAGCAGAAGCTGCAAATGAGGCCACTGGTAATCAACAAACTGGCACAGACGCAGAAAACAAAACAGAAGCTGACACAGAGTTAAATTACTTTAAACAGCTTCAAGAAGACTCCACTACATCTATAGAGCAAGAAATCATTGACCTAATGAAGTCACAAAAAGCAGATAGAGAATCTGATAAGTGGCTTGCTATTGCTCAGGCTGGTTTAGCGATAATGTCATCGGACAACCCCACATTGCTTGGTGCAATAGGTGAAGGCGGTGCGGCTGGTCTAAAAGCTTACAGAGAAGCTCAGGACCGCTACAACGAGGGCGTTATTGATTTAATAAACGCTAGAGCAAAATTAGCAAAAGCCAGTGATAAAGATTTAACAGCCGCTAATGCCATATCAAGACTTAATACAATATCTAAAATGATTGCTTCTGGGGTGGACCAAAATGGAATGCCACTAAATCCCAATAAATTAGAAGAGTATCAGCAAGAAGAAATTCTTCTCAGGCGCTTGGTAGGCTTAGACAAGATAGCCGTATAAGGTTGAGTTATGGGTACTATTTACGCAACAAGCCCGAACACAGGCAAGGTCTATCCTGTTAGCATTGCTGGGTCAGACCCCACGCCAGAAGAAAAGGCCAAAATTCTAACCGAAATGGCTAGAAGAGAGGGCTTTCTTCAAACAGAAAAACCAGAACTTATAGAAGAAGATACTGTTGGTGGCATAGGTGACCTTATACAGGGAACGGCGTATGGCTTTGGCAATAGCTTTGCCCAGATTCCGGGTGGTCTAGCCTCATTGACAGAGGCGGTTCTTCCCGGTGACCAATCAGGTTTAGAACGGGCAGGACAAAGCATAACAGATGCACTTCAATCTGGTGTTGAGTACGTTGTTGGCACACCGGATGACAATATTATGAGCAAGTCTGGTCAAGCCATTGGTTCTCTTGCATCGTTTCTTGTGCCTGCCGCTGGGGGCATGAAGCTAGCATCAGCCGCTGGTGCTGGCGTAACTGCAACTAGATTAGCTGGAACTGCCGCCGCTGGTGCGATGGGTGTTTCTCTTGGCGCACAAAATCAATATGAGCGTATTGGTCGCGCACTAGAAGAAGGCAAAGATGTTGATTCAAAACGACTAGCAATTCTTTTTGGTGGAGCTATTGGCGCTACTGAAGCAGTGCCAGTAGGCAGGGTATTTGGCGCAATAGCAAATATTTTAAAGAAGGTTCCGAAAGACGCAAAACAAGAAGCAGTAAAAACAATTAGGGGAAGACTCAAATCTGCTGGCCTTGCTGGTCTTGTGGAGGGCGGTCAAGAAGTTACAGCCGCCATTCTTCAAGACGTTACGGAAAGAGGCCTTTACAATCCTGACCTTGAGATTGCGGCAAGTGCATACAAAGATGATGCAATTTATGGCGGTGGTGCTGGTGCTACATTTAACTTCCTGTTGGAAACAATAGCCGGAAGAAGAGTTAAAAAGTTTCTTAAAGGACAGGCACAGCTAGTTGCAGACCAGCAAGAAGAGGGTGTAGAGGCCGCAGAAATGGCGGGTCGTGGCAGAGCCTCTATGGATGGCAGAAGGTTTGACGCAGATGGAAATGAGATTCCAGAAGGTCAATTAGCTATAGAAGCACCGAGACTTGCGCTTCCGTCTCCAGAGTTGGCAGACCAACCAGACACGCCAAGCGAAACTCTTGAGAAAAGAAAACAGGTAAAAGAAAATATTCTGGGCCTTGGGTTAAATCCAGATAAAGAGCGGCAAGTGGGCATTCAGGCCGCTAAAGAGGCATTGGCTGGCAAGTTTGAAGTAGAGTTAGATGAGTTGCCGGATGCTGAGGCTCAGATTATTCGTATGAGCCGTCAAAGAAACGGTCAACCTGACATAGATAAACCAGCACCGTTATCAGAGATAGAATCTGTTCTTGGCATTGAGGCATATAACAGGGCCAATCTTAAACTCAACCCTGCCACAGCAGACAAAAAGCTAACAGCAGAAGAAAAGGAAGAGTTAAAAGAGCAGAAAGAATTTGAACAGGAGGTATCCAAGTCAAGAGAGGCGGCAATACTTGCAGTTGAAAGCGGTGTTGCCGTAAGAAAAGACGGTGCGGTAAGCAAAAAGAAATTAAAAGAAGCTTTAAAAGTAAGAGACAATATAGCCGTAGGCATCATAGAAGACCTTACAAAAAGAGGTGTCATAACACCTATAAGCCCAACTGAATTTAAAGTTGTAAATCCAGCCAAAGAACCAACACCACCAAGCCCAGAGGAAGTTGCCGCAAAGCAAAGAGAAGACAATCTTCTTGAGCTACAAAAGCAAAAGCTGGATGCGGAAAAAGAATTAGATAAAATAAAAAAGCAAGGTGTGCAAACACCAGAGCAACAGCGTGAATTAGAAACCGCACAAGAAAAAGTGGACGGGTATTCAAGGGCGATAGATGCCAGAAGAGATATATCGCCACCCCCATCAGAGCAAAACTCTGCGCTTCAATTAAGGGCAAACGATGCTAGAAAAGCCGCCGAAGAAGCCACACAGCCCACACCTGAGTATAGCAGAAAAAAACAACGTGTAGCCAACGCCCTTCGTAAACTATTATTTAAGATGGGGCTAACAGATGTAGAGCTAGTAACCACTAATGTAATCCCTGCTGACAACTTATCTCTTGCAGAGGGAACATTTGAGCAAACAGAGGACGGCAAGAGAATTATCACTCTTGCTATGGACCTGTACGACCCCAACATGAGTGACGCAGAGCTAGAACAAAGACTAGCAGCAGTTATGAACCATGAGGTCATTCACGCAATAAAAAATTTAGGCCTTCTTACAGAGCAGGAATATCAGATACTTGTGAAAGCCGCAGAGAAAAGAAAGTATGTAAAGGACATAAAGGGCGCTAAGAGAGAGCGTGAATATACTTTCCTTGACCGTGCCGAATACATGTACCCTGATGCGGACCCAGAGCTTCAGCAAGAAGAAGCTGTCGCAGAAATGTTCCGTGCATACGCTGAGGGCAAACTACGCCTTGGCGGCAAGCCAAAAACTTTATTTGGCAGAATAGTAAACTTCTTTAAATCTATATTTACAGCCCATAAAGAAGCTGGGTTTAATCAGGCCGCAGAAATATTTGAAGGCATAAC
>VTLG01008220.1_pt1 | contig 15151 bp, 11 predicted proteins | sample 4694571 | NCBI WGS metagenome assembly VTLG01 (sample SAMN12604809, study PRJNA352737) | marine metagenome | biome: ENVO:00000447; feature: ENVO:00000209|ENVO:00000569|ENVO:01000036; material: ENVO:00002151; isolation source: viral sequences binned using virsorter ...
AAATGCAGATTACCTTTGCAGAAGCTCTTACAGTAACAACTGCAACTGGAAACACTACTCTTGGTTCTAACAGTCTTACGAATGTAACAACTTCAGGTATCGTTGTAGGTCAGGGTATAACTGGAACAGGGATTCCTGCAAACACTCATGTACAAGCCATACCAACAACTGGTTCATCAAGTAATGGAACAATCACTCTTTCCAATAATGCTGACGCTGCAGGAACAGGAACTACATTTTCATTCGGTGCAAGAATCTTCATAGTATATCTTGGAAAACAATTACTCACTCCATCAACTACAGAAGATGACACAGTACCATTTTCAGAACATTTCTCAGGTAACAATAGTACAACATTATTCAGTCTAGGAAGAACACCACCAAACCAATCAAGTATCATGGTATTCGTTGATGGTGTTTTTCAGAGGGGTTCTGGAAATGCATATACACTTTCGGGTGCATCCATTACATTCACAGGAGCTCCCCCTACTGGAACGAATAACATTACAGTACATTATGTTGCAACTCAGAACAACTCTGTACCAACTGTTACAGATGGTTCGATTACGAATGCAAGTCTAAACTTAGATTATAGTGAGTCAACATACAGAGCTCCAACAGTAGTTACGACAACTGCTGGACAAACGACACAGACAATCAAAAGACCAAATGTAACAGCATACTATGATGTAAACAGCACATTAGTATTACTTAATGGTATTATGTTAATACCAACAACTGACTATACAATATCAACAACTACATTAACATTAGTAGGTGGAGCTGCACCTACAGGGTCATCTTTAGTAATAAGGTATCTACCAACAACTGCATAAATATTTGAATAAGAGAAAAAATAAATGGCAACAACAACAAGACAATTAGCAGATTTTATAGTAGAGGGTGGAGTACAGGATATTGCAGTCCAGCAAAATCCACATATCCAGCCAGGAGTTCTACAACCAGCTGTTGCAGGAAAACTTTTGGATGGAACTACGAATCATTCTGGTGCATACGGAACTGCACAAAGTGATGGTCACAGCTATTACTATACTGATATTAAAGGTAGCAAGCCCATCAAAGACCCACGAATCGGTGCTCATTTTGGTAGTCAGAGGCATGATATAAGATCATTACAAAGATTGGAACAAGAAACTGCAATTCATGGTCTAGAAGTTTGTTCTGTTGATGGTAGAGAATGGTTTAGAACTGTTGGTATACAAACAGATTGGCTAACTAATGATTCTAATGGTATATATACTTTTATGAATGCTACAAGTCATTTTTTTGAAATTACTGGTTATTTCAATGGCTTTAATATGAAAGTTAGATCAGATAATGAAACAAAAACTGCTCAAGTTCATGTGGATGGTGTTCAAGCACACTCTGCCCATGCACATTCTGCTTCTACTGCTACTCCTTTAGGTGGTAGATATGTTGATAGAAATGGACTTGTTAATGTGGATTTAACGTCTGCATCTTCATTATCTTCAGATACAACTCTTGGAATACATACTATAAAAATAACAAGAGTTGCAGGAGGACTATATTTTTCCAGCATCGAGTTAATAGCCCAAGACACTACATCAACTGCAAACCGATCCAAAATCCAGATACCAAGTCAGAATGTAGTTTCGTATGGTAAGAAATTTACTGTAAGTGGCACACCACATTATGATCCGTTCAATGGATTCACTAATGGTACAACCTTACATTCAGCAAATGTAGATACTGCAACCTCATTAGGATTAGGAACAGCTTCAACTTGGGGTGCGCCTTGGGCAATAAGTAGTTCTAATCATATAAGGCCCTTCAATGGCGGGAGAGTAGTTAAGTGGGTAGATAGTTCTGGCACTATAAAAACATCAGTAACTATGATGCCGAGAAATGCTCAGAATATGGGGCCAACTGCATCAAACGAAATTACTCCTGCAAGTGCAACAAATACACATACTATAAATTTTAGTGATGATGCAGTAGAAAATTCACTCTCTGAGGTTGCCAAGACTTACCTTCCTTTTGAGTTTGGGAATGGTTCGGCAAATGGTGGGCCAGGCGGCACTTGGAAAGATTTAAGTACGTTAGATGATGCTGGTAATACTCATGTAGCTTATGTAATGGATGATGGACTGACATCTTTATCTGGTGAAGATGTTAGAAGGGGATCTTCTGATAAAATAGTTTTTACAACAGGCACTTCTGATTATTGGTATTTAACTTTTATTGGTACAGGCATAACTCTTGGGGCAAGAAATGCCAATGTACAAGGTACTCGTGAAACGATTGCACAAAATTTACCTTATGGTACTCACGTTTTAAAGATATTGTCAGATGCTTCAACTCACCAAACCACTCGTTTATATGTTGATGGGATACTAGTCAAAACAACTTCTGGTAATAATAATTTTGAGTATGGAGGATTTTATGAAATTACCTTCCACCAACCTAAAATGCCACCTATTCCAGAGGAAGCTTGTATCATTGCAGATTATATGCTTATGGCAGATCATGTTCAAAATACTTCTGCAACTGTTGGCACAATGAGTAAAGGAGTTAGAAGAATTGGAGGTTCAAGAGATCACTTCTATGATTGTTCTGGAGCAATAGTTGCTATGAATGCAGGGAGTTTTACTAATCCATTTTATTGGTATGGGCCGGGAAGTCATGCGAGTAATATAATGACAGCATCAATTCCGTATTTTGGAACAAGTTTTACATCTTTTGCAGAGGATAAAGACCGAGCAGGTTATGGTCATACTTTAGATGGGTCTAGTGTAACTGTTACTACAGCAAATTCAGATGAGACTAGAGCAGATTTATTTTATTATTCAGTAAGCACATTAGGACAACATACAAAGGTATGTATCTTACCCGCTGGTGGGTATAGGTTTTGTGCAACAGATGTAGCAACCCCAATCCATACAAGTTCACATTATCAAACTTTTGAATCGCCCTACCAACATGAACTAGTAGGTGGCGATAGGAATATGGAACAGACTAATCTGGTGGTCACACCAGACGGAAAGACTTGGGATGAGGTTAGGAGAGACACTAGTTATATTGGAAAACAGGATGTTGTAGCAAGATGCACATCAACATCTAATGTGGCAAGGACTGTAAATTCTACAGAAAAATTTAATGAGATTAGAGGAGTCCAACATAAATCAAAATGTGGTAATAAAAATTGGGTGCTTTCTTGGAATAGATGGATTTGTCTAGTAGATGGGAATTATCATATAGAATATTATTCTTTACTTGAAGGATCAAATAAAAGTACATACCAGCTTCGTATAGAGTTTAATGGACACCAAGTTGCTAACAGTTGGATGGATGGAACATCTTATGAATCTGGCAGATCTTTCTTTACTACTCATTGTATAAGAGGAGATTATATTTCTGTATTTGGTGCTGTTTGGGATCATGATAATTCATCTTTCGTAATAACAAAGGTTTAAATGTATATATCCCATAAAAATAATGTAATTAAAAGTATAGAAGATACAGAATGGAAGTGCCGTTTAAGGGTAAAAGGAATGACACTTGATGAATATTGGTCTTGGCTTGAAACAATTAAAGATGCTGATGGTGTGCCTGATTACTCAGGTGAAACTGGATATACTATAGTTGAATGTGTTGATGAAAATGTACAGACAAGACTTATTCAGTTAGATGATTATGTATCTTATAACCCAAATACAGGAAGAACATACAACATCAAGTACTATGCTTCCAAAAGGGATGCAGAAGAAATACTGGACATAGACGGAAAGAGTCACGATCCAAAACAGTATGTACAGTCACACTTTGTAGGACAAGATGACACAAGAGATGCTCGATTACTCGCAGATGAATGGACACAAATAAGAACAGAAAGAACACGATTACTAGCAGAAACAGACCATCATGCTCTGTCAGACCAAACACTTTCAGCAGACATGAAAACATACAGAACGAAATTGAGGGACTTACCTTCAGATCAGTCTAGCAAGACTAAATATTCAGACATAACATGGCCAACAAAACCATAGAGTAAACAATGCCAATACGAAGATTAGATAAATCATATACTGCAACCACATCAACGATAGGTGGAGATGAGATAGCTGCGAGTACTATTCCAGTTAAACCTCATATCCAGCCAGGGGTTCTGCAACCCGCTGTTGATGGAAAATTATTGAATGGTGCTACACATTCTGGTGCTTATGGTACTACTCAAGCGGATGGTCACAAATATTACTATACTTTTATTAAAGGAAGTAAATCTATAAAAGATCCAAGAATAGGCGCACATTTTGGAAGTCAGAGACATTGGACAACAGAAATTCAGCAACAGGCACAAGAAACCGCCGCACATGGTCGTGGTGTTTGGACAATAGATGGTAGAGAATGGATGAGGTGTGTTGATGGAGATAATGATGAACAAAATTATTGGAAAAAAGTTTGGGATGCTCAGGGTGGTTGGCTTTCAAATGGCGGTAGTAGTTGTGATGATATGGTTTTAGAAATTACTGGATATTTTAATGATATAAATTGGTTAACGTATATAACAGCAAATAACACAAATGATGTAGACATTAAAGTTAATGGAACAATGTCACATGAAGGTCATACAACTATTACAGGAGTAACAGTTTTAGAAACTCCATTAAAAGATAGATATGTTAAGTCAGGATCACTAATAAATTTTGGTTCTACTGTATCAGCATCTTTAGGTACTACTCCTGCAATAAATACAATAACTATCACTTTTACGAATGGGGATAGTGAATATTTTAGATTATTTGGAGTGGAACTAATAGCCCAAGACACCACATCAACAGCAAATAAATCAAAGATACAAATCCCAGCACAAAATGTAGTTTCCTACGGAAAGAAGTTTGCATTAAGTGCAGCTGCACATCATTATGACCCTTTCAATGGATTTACAAATGGTACAACTACATTTGGAACAAAAGTAGATACTGCAACTTCATTAGGTTTGGGAGAAGGAACAACATGGGGTGCGCCTTGGGCAATAAGTAGTTCTAATCACATTCGGCCCTTCAATGGCGGTCGTGTTGTAAAATGGATTGCTTCTGATGGTACAATAAAAACTTCAGTTACTATGATGCCGAGAAATGCACAAGCTAGAAATCAGACAGCAGTAAATGAAATATCTCCTGCAAGTGCAACGAATGCTCATGTACTTAATTTGAGTGATGATGCAATAGAAAGTTCACTCGCAGAGGAAGCTAAACACTTTTTATTAAAAGAGTTTGGAAATGGTGCAGCTAATGCAGGACAGAATACATCTGCTACTTGGCAAGACGCAAGTATGGTTGAAGCAGAAGATGGTATCGCATTTGTTATGGATGATGGTTTAACATCATTATCGTGTACTCATGGTAGAACAGTAGCTAAAAGTGATGTGGTTATTAATGCTGATGCTAAATCTATGTTTATTACATTTATAGGTACAGGAATTTCTATGGGTCATCAAACAGTAGCAACTCACGCTGGTTCTGATGATTACAAATTTTATATTGATGGTGTTTTGGTAAGGAGAAAAACCGCTTCTTCAGACTCGGTGATTAATAATAGGGAAGAAATTTTTGCACAAAATCTTCCTTATGGAACACATATTTTTAAAATAGAAAGAACAGTTGCATCTAATGTTGCAGCTAGACATAACAGAATAACAATTTTTCAACCAAAAAAACCACCTATTCCAGATGACGCTTGTATTATAGCTGACTATATGCTGATGGCAGATCTAGTTGTACAAACAGCAGGTGAAGAAAACATCTCAAAAGGTGTCCGTATGCAGAGTCATAGTAGAGATATTTGGGTTGATGCAGTAGGAACTACTGGTACAAGACTGTTTAACAGCCCTGGATACCCTATGGGATTAACTTTTGACAATGATGGGCCACTCACAGGTGGAGGTGCAAGTAGAAGTGTTACTCAAAAATTACCTTATTTTGGCACAGACTTTCTAATAAATCATTATGCAAATAGAATAGGAACTGTTACTGAAAATTTAAACTCAGATGCAGGAACATCTACTGCAATTAGTACAAGTGGAAATGATGGATTAACAAAACATATAGGAAATGCTTTAGGTGTTAATGAAATGAAAGCACATATTACAAATGGGCAAAATGATGATCGAGCTTATACATGGGCTTCTTTTTATCATACTCCAACCCACACCAGTTCCCATTATCAGACTTTTGAAACATCATTTGCTAAAGAATTAGTTGGTGGCGATAGAAATATGGAGCAAACAAATCTAGTGGTAACAGCAGATGGTAAAACATGGGATGAAGTAACAAGAGATACTAGTTATATTGGAAGTATTTGTGTACAAGCTGAAAGGGATACTGAAAATACCGATGGAGATGGTGTTGTTAATTTTGATGAATGGAGAGGTTATGGTACAGGAGATTCAAATTCTTATGGTAGACCACTATTTACTAAAGATTTTACTCCTTTTAATGGCGGATTACATTGTCTTGTAGATGGTTGGTATAGGATTCATTTTCATACTTATGTTACTTCTTCCTGTGATGCTAATGCATGGGCAAATATTAAAATTAATGGGCAAATCGCTACACAATTTTATGTTTATGATGCTGCCTATGGTGAGACAAATGGTACGGCAGTAGTATACCTAAAAAGAATGGATTATGTTCAAGTATTTTCATTTATGGTTTCTCATGGCGAAGCAGAATTTCATATCACGAGGCTATAATGTTTATATCTCATAAATCAAATGTAATACAAGCAATCCACGAAATAGAGTGGCAATGCAGAAAAAATACTAAGGGAATGTCAAAGGCCGAATATTTCGAGTGGGAAGAAACCATTAGGAATTCTGATGGTATACCTGACTTCTCTGGTGAAACTGGATATACAATAGTTAAATGTATAGATGAAGATGTCCAAGCAAGACTTGTTCAGTTAGGTGATTATGTATCAAATCCATTAAATCCAGAAGATGGAACAAGAGTTTACAACATCAAATACTATGCTTCCAAAAGAGATGCAGAAGAAATACTGGACATTGATGGGAAAAGTCAAGATCCTAAAGTATATGTCCAATCCCACTTTGTAGGAGATGACACAGCTAAAGACAAAAGAATACTAGAAGAAAAATGGGCAAACATTAGAAGAAGAAGAAACAGATTACTCACAGAATCAGATTGGGTAGTAGTGAAAGCAAAGGAAGAACATCCTAATGCAAGTATTCCTTCAGATTGGGTAGACTACAGAACGGAACTCAGAGACATTACAAAGCAGTCAGATCCAGATGATATAACATGGCCAACTAAACCTTCATAGGATAAATATAAGTAAAAAACAATTATGGCTTTTTCAAAAATAACAACTAGAGGAATGTCGGGGGATACCCTAGAGGCAGGAGATATTGCACCTAATGCAATCGGTGCTTCTGAACTTGCAGATAATGCAGTAGACACCGCTGCGATTGCAGCTACTTCTATCACCGCAGCAAAACTCTCATCTACTGCACTTGCTTCTGTTGAACACGTTAAACCTCATATTCAGCCAGGAGTACTGCAACCAGCTGTTGCAGGGAAACTATTGGATGGAACTACGAATCATTCTGGTGCATATGGTACTGCCCAATCTGATGGCCACAGTTATTACTACACATTTTTTAAAGGAAGTAAACCCATCAAAGATCCTAGAATTGGGGCCCATTTTGGTAGTCAAAGGTATATGTTTAAATCCTTACAACGCCTGGTTGATGAATCTGGAACTCATGGAATAGATGTTTTTAGTATTGATGGAAGGGAATGGATAAAGACTACTGGTGGAATAAACAATAATCTGAATGGAGTTTCAGTACAGTTTATGACAGGGGGTAATGACACAATAGAGGTGGTAGGTTATTTTATGGATATAAACCTTCTTTCAAGTGTTAATGATGGAACAAGAACTGTGCAAATACAATTAGATGGTGTTCAAAAACAAGCTGCCTTGGGAACTGGAGCAATTCAGAATTCTCCTTTACATGGTAGATTTGTTGGTTCTGGATCAGTTATTAATGCAGGAATAGGTACAACAACTTTAGGTATTCATACAGTAAGAATTACAAGAGTAGCAGCAAATAGTTATTTTGAAGGCATAGAACTAATAGTCCAAGACACATCTTCAACTGCAAACAAATCCAAGATTCAAATCCCCACACAAAATGTAGTTTCTTATGGTAAGAAATTTACACTAAGTGCAGCTGCACAGCACTATAATCCTTTTGATGGAATGTCTGGTGCTAAGACTCTAGCACAATTAGGAGACTACATAGATACCGCAACTTCTCTAGGTATGGATAATTGGAAAGGCGGAACAGCAAATTATTATAAGCCTTTTAATGGCGGTAGAGTTGTCAAGTGGGTAGATAGTTCTGGAGCAATCAAAACCTCAGTAACTATGATGCCTCCAAATGCTCAAAATTATTCAGCAACAGCATCTAATGCAGTATCAAATGCAGAAGTACAAGCTGGAACTAATGGTGAGACTATTAATTTTGATACCACAACAATAGCAAATGCAACTCCATTATCAGAAGTTGCAAAGACATTCCATTATAGAGAGTTTGGAAATGGTTCAGCTAATGGAGGAACTTCTGGAACGTATAACGACGCAAGTATGCTTAATACTTCTGCTGATATTGCATACATTATGGATGATGGACTTACTGGTTTGCAAGGTGATGATGTAAAAATAAGCACAGAGCAACCTAGAAATTATTTCTTAGGAAACACTACTGATGATGCTTATTGTATTACATTTATTGGAACAGGGTTTTCATCATGGTCAGATTTTAGTGGATGTGATAACCAATGGAAAACTATTGCTCAAAATCTTCCTTATGGAACACACGTTTTAAGAGTTGATAGAGATGCTGATGCTTCTCCAGATATTGATATTGATGGGGTTGCTTTGGCAGATGTTAATATTGGGACACATGGAAGTTTTACTGAATGTTCCTTCCACCAACCCAAGAAACCACCTATTCCAGCTGACGCTTGTATTTTAGCAGACTATATGTTGATGGCAGATTTTGTTCCCTCAACTGGTAGTGGAGTTGAGACTATATCGAAAGGAACAAGAGCAGTAAGTAGTTCAAGAGATTTTTACTATACTGCTGCGAGCTCAGGTCAGACATGGCCTTCAGTTACCAACAGAAATGTTCATCATTCACATGGAGGATGGCAAATAAATGCTGATAATAACGAATCAACTGCAACATGGAAGTTACGTTTTTTTGGAACTGGATTAACAGTTTACGGAGAAGGTAGTACAAGCACAGGAGCAACTTGTGATTTTAAAAATGGCACTACAGAATGGGATTCTGGAGCAACACGTTTTGGAGTAGTTACAGGAACAACTGGAACTGATGTAAATTGGGTTCAATCTACAAATGCGGATGCTAACCAAAAAGGTGGTGTATATGGAGAACCTTTAGGAGTAATTGATTTTACAGCAACACGCACTTCTGGTAGATTTTTACGAACATATGGTGCAGGAGTAATTACACCAATTCATACCAGTTTTCACTACCAGACCTTTGAAACACCATACCTACATGAGTTGGTAGGTGGTGACAGGAATATGGAACAACACAATCTTGTGGTTACACCAGATGGTAAGAGTTGGGATGAGGTTACGAGGGATACGAGTTATATTGGGAAAGGTTCTTTAAACGTAAAATATAATGATGATTATACTAGTCAATCACATATTATTTTTCATTATTTTAGAGGAATTTCTCAGTCATGTCCACAACAACTGTACAATAAAGATTGGGCTATATCGAGAGACCGCCTTATTGCCCTTAGAGATGGTGAATATAATTTTAGTTGGTTCATTGGATCTAGTAGTACAGGAACGGATTCGTTTGGTCGTCTATCACTTAATGATGCTATTGTGTATATAAGTGAGTTACATGGAGGAAGTTCTCGCCGGTCATTTCTTGCGGGTAATCATAATATGCACATTAAGAGAGGAGATTATGTAAGGCTTCCCGATTTCTATAAAATTGAAGGTTCTGCTGTTTATAATTCTTTTTGCATAACGAGGCTTTAAATGTTTATATCACATAAATCAAATGTAATTCAACATCTCGAACAGACAGATTTTGACTGTAGAAGAAAATCAAAAGGACAAACTTTAGATGAGTATTGGGAATGGGTTAAAACCATCACCGATTCTGATGGAGTAGTTACATATCCTTCTGAAGATTTTACTATTGTAAAGTGTACTGATGAAGATGTTCAAACAAGAATTGCTCAGTTAGTTGATTATATTAATTACTTACCAGAAGGAACAACATACAACATCAAATATTATGTTTCTAAAAGGGATGCAGAAGAACTATTGGACATAGACGGAAAGAGTTATGATCCAAAACAATATGTACAGTCACACTTTGTACCAGATGATACAGCTAGAGACAAAAGAATACTAGATGAGCAATGGGAAAATATAAGAAGGGAAAGAGACAGACTTCTTGCAGAATCAGATTGGACACAAGCAAATGATACTCCACTATCAGATGCAGATGTTGCAAAGTGGAAAACATACAGAACATCACTAAGAGATTTACCAAGTGACCAATCAAGTAAGACTAAATATTCAGACATAACGTGGCCAACGAAACCATAAGGAACTATGCCAGTACTAACTAAAATAAACACTAACTCAATCGCAGAAGATGCAATAACAGGGGATAAGTTTGCAGGAGATGCTTATCTAGCAAATACTGCAAATCAGAATATCTCTGGTACTTATTCTGAAAGTAGACTGTATACCTCTGATACATATACGTTGTCAGGAAATGCAACAATTAATAGTCATCTTACTTTAAGTACTGTAAAAAGTTCTGGTGATGTTGTATTAACTGCTGGTGGTGCATATACACTTACTGGAACAGGGGTACTTTCAGGTGGTTCTGTGGTAGCAAAAGCAAATACAGACTTGACAGGAATGACAGGAGAGATTGGAAGTGTTGTTACTGGTAGTCCAAATCTTAATCTTGGTAATGCAACTTTTTCAGCGGGGAGTATTTTACAAATACAGTACTCAGAAAATAACATGGAAAAAAGTGTGGGGGGTGGTTGGACTTTTGTGGACTTAGGCGTTAGTATAACTCCAAAATCTTCCACAAATAAAATTTTAATAACAACAAATTGCCAATTTCAATACAATAATAGTGGTATGGGTATTCGGATTAAACGAGGAGGTACTGTAATTCGTCAAAATACAACGTATTCTAATTATACCTCATCGGGTGGACAGATTAATACAAGATCAACTTATAGTATTATGGATTCTCCAGCTACTACTAACACAGTACATTATTGGGTCGAAGCAGTAACATATACTGGAACACACACTTGGAATGAATCTTCAAATTATTCTGAAATAATTGCAATGGAGGTTGTAGCATAAAGAAATATCCTAAAGGATAAACTATTATAAATAGAATTAACAAGGAAAAACAATGGCAAACTTAATAATAAAACCTACTAGTGGTGGAAGTTTAATCCTTCAGGATGAGGGAGGAACAGCTGCACATACTATTGATGCAAATGGTAATCATACACTATCTGGATCAACAAATAATCTTGGAACTGTAACGGCAGGAACTTTAAGTTCAGCGGTTGGATTCCCATCGGGCCATGTACTTCAAACAGCAAGTCTTGTTGGAGCTGGTAGTGCAGCAACAACTACTTCCACATCATGGGTTCAAGTTGATGCCCAAGAAGTAAGTATGACTGCTCTTCAGACAAATGGAAAATATAATGTTGAACTTTTTTCTGGAAGAATTGATGCTAATGGTACAGACAATCTAAGTGGATACACTTGCTTTGTAAGTGCAAATGGTGCAGCTTATGCTAATATGCCCAACCCACCAACATCATATGCTGATGATATAGGTTTCGGTAAATTTAATGCTGGAGCATATGAGGGGTATGGAGGATTTCATGGAGTAATGTATACAGCTACTATTACCGCTGGACAAACTATTAAATTTAAACCTTATATGAGAAAAGTTTCTGGCGGCAGTTCTACAATTTATATGAATAATGGAGTTAGATGGCAATTTATAGTTCGGGAGATAAAATTATGAGAAAAAATATAAAACCAATTAAAATTGAAGCTGTTTATGAATTAGTGGGGGGTGGATTGTCAGATTATGGTGATGGTAATATTGTTTATCATGATGGTCAAAAACCACCAACTGATGATGAGATAAATGCTAAATTAGCAGAAATGATAAAAGATTGGGAAGCTAGTCAATATGCGTATGATAGACAAACTGCATATCCAGATATTGGAGATCAATTAGATGACCTTTATAAAGAAGGTGTATTTTCCGCAAGTATGGCCGCAAAACTCAAAAAGGTAAAAGACGACAACCCCAAAGGATAAAACCTTTTACAATTTACTTAAATAATTAACCCTTATAAATACTTACAACATTTATAAGGGTTTTTTTATGGCAACTATTTCAAATATCTTCATAGATTGTGGTGCAGACTACACAACAACTGTAACTGTTACAGACAGTTCGGGGTCTGCTTTAGACCTAACCAACTACACCGCAGCCGCACAAATCCGAAAAACATACGAATCCTCATCTGCAACAGTTGCATTTACTGTAGCATTCAATTCAGATAGAACCACAGGAAAACTAGATATATCCCTTACTGGAGCTCAGACAGCACCAATAGCACAAGGTCGATATGTCTATGATGTTCTCATAACATCTGGAGCGGGTGCAAAGACCAGAGTAGTTGAGGGTATTGCAACATTTAATCCAAGAGTAACACAGTAATGGGTATAACCGCATCAATAGCACCACCAAGTGTCATTGCAGGGTCAACCGCAACTGGTGAACAACCAAAAGTAACCAGAATGGAAGTGCCTGGTATAAAGGGTGCAGATGGTGATATAACTTGGCAAGGTGAATGGAGTTCATCAACTACATATACTCAGAATCAAGCAGTACAGTATAATGGTACTGCATATGTTTGTTTACAGGGAAATTCTAATGTAATACCTAGTTCTAATACTAGTGTATGGTCTGTAATGGTATTGAAAGGTGATACAGGGGCTACTGGCGCAGTTGGGAGCGCAGGAACAATCACTGTTGGTACAGTAACCACTGGTTCCGCTGGTGGTAGTGCATCTGTATCTAATAGTGGTACATCTAGTGAGGCAGTCCTAAATTTCACAATACCCAAAGGCGCATCTGGTGCATCTGGTATTCAGGGAGCGCAAGGTCAAACTGGTGCAACTGGTGCAGCTGGAGATAATGCAACTATTGCAATAGGAACTATAACTACATTACCAGAAGATTCTAATGCAACAGTTCATAATGCAGGAACAGATACGGCCGCAGTTCTTAACTTTGGACTTCCTATGGGTCAAACAGGAGCTCAGGGAACATTCAGGTGGAAGGGTGCATACAACAATAGTTACACATATGGAGTAAATGATGTTGCATATTATAACGGATCTTCTTATGTATGTATTCAGGGAACAGTAGGTAATACACCAGCAAATACTACATATTGGGAAAAGATGGCAGCCGCTGGTGCAGAAGGTGGTTCGATTGCATCTATGGCAGATACTAATATTACATTAAACCCTACAGATGCAGCTATTATAATGTTTAATGATTCAAATGATAAGTGGGAAGATAACAATGTGTTTGGTTCAAATCGAAATGCATTACAATTAGACGGAGGAACATTTTAAAGGTAAAAAATGGCAACAACAATTAAAATTAAAAGAGGTGCCGCAGCCTCTGAAACCGCTCCTAGTCAATTAGCAGCAGGAGAATTAGCAGTTACTTATGGTGATGCATCTGCATATAATAATGGTGGAGATAGATTATACATAGGAAACTCAACTGCGGGAGCAAACCTAGTTATAGGTGGTAAGTATTTCATGGATATGTTAGACCATGCTCAGGGAACACTTACTGCAAGTTCTGCATTACTTGCAGATTCTAATAGTAAACTGGACAACCTAAAGGTAGATAATATAGACCTTAATGGTAGTGCAATCACCACAACTAATACAAATGGGGATTTAGACATAACACCTCATGGTACTGGTGCAGTAAACTTTAAAGGTGATGGTTCTAGTACTCCAGGCACAATAAAAATCTTTAGTGAAACAAATGCAAAGTCGGTCACAATTAAGGCCCCTGCAAACTCAGCATTAACTACACATACTTTGACATTACCAGTAGATGATGGTTCTGCTAATAATATATTAGTTACTAATGGAAGTGGAGTACTTTCATGGTCAGCCGGAGTTAGTGCAACAACTGGAACATTCTCAGGTAACGTAACTTCTACAGGAAATACTGCTGGAAACGTACAAGTAGGTATTACTGCTGACAATGAAATTGATACAAGTTCTGGAAACCTGACAATAGATTCTGCTGGTGGAACAGTAACAGTTGATGACAACTTAACTGTTTCTGCAAGTAAGACTATTGATATGGGTGCAAATAGAGTAACTAATGTTGCAGACCCTACAAGTGCTCAAGACTCTGCAACCAAAGCATATGTTGATGCAGTCAAACAAGGACTTGATGTAAAAGACTCAGTTGCTTGTGCAACTACTGCGGATGTTAGTTCTTGGACATACAATAATGGTGCAGGAACATTGACTGCTTCTGGAAATGGTGCAGTATCACTTGATGGAGTAGCACTTACTGCAAATATGAGAGTACTTGTTAAAGACCAAGACCCTGCAACAGAAAACGGAATTTACTATGTATCTACTGCTGGTGCAGGAGGTGCAACCTTAGTTCTCACAAGAGCAACAGATGCAAATACTGGTGCAGAACTTTCTGGTGGAACTTTTGTTTTCGTAGAACAAGGAACAGTTGCAGCTGAGAATGGTTATGTATTTACTCATAATGGTGATGCAACATTCGGCACAACTGCATTAACAGTTTCACAATTCTCAGGTGCAGGACAAATCATTGCTGGTACTTCCTTGACTAAGACAGGAAATACCATGAATGTTGCAACTGATAATACTACAGTATTCACTCTATCAGATGCATTGAGTGTACAAAGTTCTGGAACTGCTGGACAAGTTTTACGTTCCACAGGAA
>VTLG01009952.1_pt1 | contig 15151 bp, 20 predicted proteins | sample 4694571 | NCBI WGS metagenome assembly VTLG01 (sample SAMN12604809, study PRJNA352737) | marine metagenome | biome: ENVO:00000447; feature: ENVO:00000209|ENVO:00000569|ENVO:01000036; material: ENVO:00002151; isolation source: viral sequences binned using virsorter ...
TGAATGGATGTCCTTTTCTTACACCATAACGTCTGCATATACTACCAGCTGCAATATTGCGTATCACTACTTCAACAGGCAATATTTCAACTTTCTTCACCAGTTGTTCATTTTTAGCTGGTGAAGATATATAGTGTGTATGCACACCACGTTGTTTTTCCAGAAATTCAAATATCTTCTTGGATATGGTGCAGTTCAATGACCCCTTGTTTTTCATGGTGTCTTTTTTCTCACCATCTCCAGCTGTTATATCATCCTTGAAGTGCATTAAGAAAACTTCTTTGTCGTCTGTTTTATATAGAATCTTCGCTTTGCCCTCATACATTTGATCTTGCATAGTTATTCACCTCACTTATTTTAATTTGAAATGCTCCAATGTAAACTCTTTAAATGTGGTTGGCTTTTTATCGTCAGGCATTAGACTCAAATAAGCAACCAGACTTATAGTAAACGATATTATAACAATAACAATGAGATCCCCTAAAACTCTCATGTTAGTTATCCTTTATTTTGAACGTATTAAATAGATAATCCATGCACTATAAAACACCCATAACCACATGGTTAGTTCAAGCATTGTCTATTTCTTCTTTGTTTTGCGTTTTGTCTTTTTCTTTGTGGTTTTCTTCTTTACAGTCTTTGGAAGAGCTTTCGCTCTTGATGTAGATTTGCGAGTGCGTTTCTTGACCGCTTTAGTGCCCATTTTCATTTTCTTACCATATAGACCACCATCAATATCTGAGCCATCCCATGCATCACCGCCTTTGAAAAAACAGCCGATAACAAAATACAACATAGCGACAACCATGATGATTATGAGATATTCCATTATAGTTCTCCCCTTTTATCAAGTCCCTTAGTTATTTCATGTTTTGCTATTAAATCTTGTGCTTTCTTTATTTGATCTGGTGTCATTTGTGAACGTAAATACTCCAAGTTCTTTTTTGCTCTCGGATCGTTGGATAACGTCAACCAGTAATATGCTAATATATACATTGGTTTGTTCTCTTTTGAAAAGCCCTGCCAATACATGATGCCTAAATTGTATTTTTCCCGCTCAGTCGGAGAATATTCATCTTCAAACCAGAATTTTCGTTCTGCTATATGACTATATTTATATATTCTTGCTAGTCAATCTGGATTAATATAGTCCATTTTTGTCTGCAATACAGCAATATCTTTCTTTAAATCACTAATCTCTTTATTTATAGCTGTCTTGGATGCAGCTGATGTTGGTGATTGTATCAATTTACCATCTGGTGAAATTAGTCTGGACAATAATAGTCTATGTTCTACCACTTCACTATGTAATTCTTCTATATTGCTATATGCAAAATTCATCAATGTACCAAGACCAGATAAGGCCACGCCCAATATGATTGGCACTAAATTTTCCATTTTAACCATTTTTCTCATATCATCATTCTTCATTTAAAAAAGTCTCCTGATATTGCTTTATAATATAGCACTTGTGATGCTTCACCCATTTTACCAATTTCTAGTAATATCCAAATCAGAAAAATGAAACATATAATAATAACAAACCATTCACCAAAGCTTAACTTGGTATGCATGGTTAGTCTCCGTTAAAGTTATTGCATTTTACATGGCATCCATATTTTCTTGCCTTTAATCATATGTGAGTGAATGCCCTCACAATTAAATCTATCAACAGCTGCTCTTATTGCTTCTTCAGGTGTTGCGTATTGATGATCCATTATATCATTAGACAAGAATACACCATTTTCGTCTTTTCCTTCAGCCTTAGTGTGTGGATTTGTATCTGGAGCAAGAAATGGAACAAATGGTGATTGTTGTCTTGGCACTCTTTTAGAATGTGAGCCTTCATTACTGATTAATTCTTCACTAGCTGTTTTTGGATCAAGTTCATGTTCTTTCTCATATGGAATTGGATTTTGTCCAGCTGTATTCTCCAATCGCTCTTTATTGTTATTTACGAAATCTTTAATATCTGCATAAAATTCTTCTTTACCACGATAACCAATTAATCGTGCAACTTCATTTCCATTAGAAAATATGATAAATGTTGGAGTGCCTGAAATACCATCAATTCGTCTTTCATCATATGCTTTAGAAAACCATGTTGGAGCATTTTTCTGATCCATGCTAATAATACGCAATGGTAATAGTTTTGCATATTCTGAATCGTTATATGTTGGTGCAACTTCTCTTAAAAAGTTTCTACAATATCCACAAGTCTTTGTGGAAAACATAATCATCTCTGTAGCATATGCAGAAGCGGTTAGTCCAATCCATATTGCCAATGTCAAAATAAACTTTTTCATATCATCTCCCTTTATTTAAATCTATCCAGTATATCACCAGTATTTAGATTCTCTTTTATACCATGTAGAGCATCTATTAATTTACGCAATCTTTCGTTTTCGTTATTTAATCTTTCTATCTCTTTGCCTTTTATATCTAGCTGTGATTCCAAAATGCAGATTTGCGTATGTGTTTGTGAATCGTTTGACCAATCTCTAACGCCCATATTACACCTCTTTTAATAATGGTAACCTCAATGATTGTATTCGTTTAATAAAAAATTCTTTATCTTCTACTACTTCCATTCCAGAGTCTAATTTTCTTAAAGTATTGCCCATACCACTAATTGCTGATTCTACATTTTTGCCTAAAGCTTCTTTGGTACTTAAAACTTCTTTTTGAACTTGTGCCATAGCTGCTGGTGCTTGTGCTTGTAACTCACTTAATAGTGCTGGTGTCTGTGATTGTAATTCTGCCAACATTCCTGGTGCTTGTGATTGTAATGTACTTAGACCATCAGTAAGACCAGTAGCAAGATTATTTGATTGTTGTGTTAAAGAATTAGTTAATGCAGACAGACTTTGATTACTAAGAATTGGTGCATTGTTTTGTAAAGCCGATTGTACGTCATTTGGTATATCTTGAAATGGTAACGTAATCGGTGGTGCAAGTGAAGTATCTCCGAGTTTTGGTGCTATAGATGGTAGCTTCTGTAATGTACCATCTGCATTTTTTAGAATATTTGGTATAGTTGCACTACATGGATCAAATTCAGTAACCAATGAAAATACAGATTGTGAAAGATCATTTAAATTTAAATTAGCAAATCCCCTAATACCAAGTGCATCTGCATAATCTTGAACAATATTAACAATCGAAGCTGCAGCTGCAACACTAGCTAATGGTAATTCTGCCAATGCAGCTAAATCTTCTCTTAATGATTGTGGAATTGTTGGTATTGGAATAACACTAGCTATTGAACTGCCAAGAGTTGATAATGCACCACCAAGAGTACCAGCTAATGCTTGCAAACCATTAGGCGTACCAAGGTCTAAATTAATAAACGTATTAATTTGAGTTTGGGCACCAATTTTTAAATTATTTAAACCAACAGTTACTCCACAAGTTAATGACATAACGCCTCCTTATAATCCAGTTGTTTGAATATCTGCACAAGAGTCTGCACCATTTCTTACTGGATCAGATGGACAACCATGATCTGTTCCACTATCATGCCTTGAAAAAGTATTAGCTCCAGTATGTGTATGTTTATCACCATCCCATCTTTCATAAAATGCACCAGCATACTCTTTATGAGTTGTACCACCAATTTTATTTTTAAATGTACCAAGTACATTAATGGATGAATTACCAGAAATCTGTGCAGTTGAATTACCAACAATAGTCTCAACAACATTACCAGTAACAGTAATATTACAATTAGAGTTTGTTGAAAAGCCCATATCACCCAAAGCTGTAATGTCGATTGCTTCTTTACTAACAAGTGTTACATTTTTCTGTACGACAGTACCCATAGTGCCAAGTGTCAATTCTTTTAGATCACCACTAATAGACTCAACAACATTACCAAGAACATTGATTGTTCTATCAACATCAATGTTAATGATTTGATCTTTACCAACTTTTAAATCACAATTACCATTGACCACTACTTTTCTATCAGCCAATACTTCTGTTACTTCGTTACCAGAGATTTTTGTTCTCTTATCACCATGCACGTTTAAATGATAATCACCATATACTTCTTGAACTAAATCACCTTGATACAACATACGACAATCACCACCGATTGTAACATTACACGTTCCAGTTATAGTAACATCTTTATATCCAAGAACTATCTCATAATCATTAGCAACTACTTTAACAACTTTAGTGCCATCTGGCTGTATTTCTTCAAACGTACCAGTTTTGTGAAATTTGTGCAATCGTTCTGCATTTGGTGTATCGTCCCATTCTTCAACATGACCACTTTCACTCATACGAACATGATTAAATGGATATGCAGAGCTCAAACTAACAGTAGCTAAATAATCTGTTGGACTATCTTCAACTCCGCCATATCTTGGATTTGGTTCATTCCACGGTGCAGTTGCATAAAGTGCTGAATTGTCTGTATTGTCAATAGTAGTTGACATATCACCAGCTATACCGACTGGAACACTTTTTGTTCTTGATTGTCTTTTATAATTTAATGATGGTGAATCTTCAGATGTTTTGCCACCATCAGATTTTAGTGGTACTGGAATTTCACCACTACCACGAGCAAGACGATTTGTGTCTGGTTCATTTAAATGTGTTGTTAATGGATATATACCATTTGGATCATTAAAGCCTAGTTTTGGATTTGCTTGATCTTCAGGCTTTCCACCGAATGTTCCCATCATTACTGGTTCTTGAGCATTTTTACCATCACGAAAAAAACCAAATACCCATGTGCCTTCAACTGGCCCCATTGGTGTTGTACCAATACCATTCATAGCTGCAGATGTAATTGGTTGAACTGGTGTAGCCCAAGGCAAATGTTCTGTTGGTATTCCAAGACCATCAACTTTATTATCAGTATGATAACCAAGAATACGAACACGACAACGACCAAGTTTTAACGGATCTATTCGATCTTCGACAACGCCTTGCCACCATACAAAATCACCAAACATAATTATTCTTCCTTTCTGGATGTTCTATTCTCAACAACTTCTTCAAGTGCATCTTTAGTAACTTCAATACTCATTGTATAACTCATTTTAGCATCTTTAGCTTCAAAGTTCTGAAAAGTATGTCGAATAGCAGTAACCATATAAACACCACTAAGAAATTTATCAAATTCAACATCTGATTTTTTATCACCATCACTAGTTTCTGGTGTTGGAACATTTACTTGAACAGTATGACCAACTCTTAAATATGAATTACCAGGTACTTCTAATAGTAATGTAATATTATCATATGCATTTAGTTGTGCTTTTCTTTGCAATTTCCATTCTTCAACTTTATTATCATATAAATCACCAACATTAGTTGAATACATTTGATTGTGTTTTGGATAAAACTCAACAACACTATCAGTCATATGTGGTAAATCTTTTTGTGTAGTAACTGGAAAAGCATTTTCAGAATCTATCGGTGCAAATGACGTTCTTGGAACTTGTGCAGATTTAACTTCCATATCAGATGCAGCTATTATTGGAAATGTTCCAACATGATTCAAAGCAAAGAAATTATCATAAGCACTAAAATCGTATTGTGTTATCTTTTTTCTAACAATATCATGTGTTATTAGTTTTGATGCATATGCACCACCAGCTGTATTTTTGATTTTATCGAATTGTTTAAGAAAATACATTTTATCAATTCTTTGGATGCCTTTCGCTAAATCTTCTACACCAGCTGCATCACCAGAACGCTGAACATACTGATATGTAAATGTTGGTTCTTCTTCAGCAAGTTTATTAATAGTTGTAAATTGCGGTCCATCTATTGTTTCATAAAATACATAATTGTTAGCACCATATTCTTTACACTTAGCTCTTTCACATAACCACTTAATAGCTGATATTGGTTTTAAATTCGGTATAATTAAAGTTTCAGTTCTTTCTGTTGGTTCAACATTTAAAACTCTACCGTAATCCAAATAATCATAATATATATCAGCAACCATATCACTTATTTTCTTATTTCTATAAGAACGTGATACTTTAGAATGAACACTACTCATAAATTGTTCAGAGAATAAGTCCAAAGTAAATTTTTGTGCTTTGAGTGTGCTGAAGTATCTAGCACTTATAGAATTAACGTGTAATGGAGGTGGTTTAATACTATAAAATGTTTCTTTTTCATTACCATCAACTGCAGCTAGAGATATATCAATATCCAAAGTTTCTTCGCCCACTATTGGAAACTTCTCTGGAATATTATAAGAATCTGATAAAACAACTGTACCAGAAAGTGCAGGCTTAAATAGATTTTCTTCTATTGTTATTTCAAGACAAAAAGCCGTTAGATCATATTTACCAAGTGCTGATCTAATTCTTAATTGGTTGACTGTTACATCTTGAGCATTTTTTTGTTTATCTGCCATTTCAAACTCTATGCAATAAATCTCTTAAATTCATTAATAATCTGTTGTAAATATTCTAATCTAATAATATCAATCGTTCTCTTTTTATCATTAAGCTTTTCTTCATATAAAAAATTAGTTATTGCAGTTCCACCAGATGCTGTAACTCCAGGAGCTATCAAAGTTCCAGGTGCATCTACTATATCACCATTACTATTTTCGTAATGATGAGTACCAGTAACGCCTCCACTATTCTTATACTTATCTGCTACATATTTCTGTAAATCAAAATAGTTCAGAGGCCAATCATAATATGGATTAGTCATATAATTTGCATACATGATAATCCAATGTAAAGTAGAATCACCATAAAATTGATATGCAAGTGTATCTGCTCTATCACCATCTTGAATAAAGTATTGTTCAAACAAAGCTGCATTATTAACTTCTATTTTCTTTCTAACTCTTTTTAAGATATTAGTGATTTGTTCAAATCGAGCTTCATTTTTATTACCACGAATATCGTAGTTAATAGCTGGGAAATATTCAAAGTATGCCATAATTAAAAGCCTCCGAAAGTATTAACTTCATCACTTGTAATAATATCAATTTCTTCAAAACCAAGTTGAAGTGTTACAGATGTTGGTGCGCCATTTTCAAAAGAACGCCAACCAGCTGTTGTATAATTTGTATTGACTGATTTACAAACCATAGGCTTAAGTCTCGGTAAATAATTATTGTCTAAAAGAGTTTCATTATCTGTATGTAATGTTTTAAAGTTTATTTGAAATTCATCTGGATAATTAAATATTGTTCTACTTTCTGGATTCTGAAAAGATGGTTTTGAGTGAGTTCTAATAGCTTTAATAATCTCGCCAATAGCACCTAATTCAGCATCATTTCTTGCAGTTAATGTCCATGAAAATTCAAATGGTCTGAATGGAACGCCACCAAAAGTTTGTTCTTTGAATGGATTTGTTTTTACTCTAAAGGTACTTTCAATAGCTCCTTGAATAGATCCGCCACCAAGCATGGCACCAGCTGCACCACCAAGAATACCACCTCCAAATAATGTACCAACCAATCCACCAGCTGCACCACCGGCAAGATTACCAAGTTGACTAAGACCAGCATATTTAGCACTTTCTGAACCAGAACCTTTCCCTGACATTATCTTATCACGAGCTAATGCCATTGCGCCCAGATCAGTACCTTGCCAATCAACTTGCTCATTATAAGTAAGATTCTCTGGCATTGGTAAATAAATACTTCTTACTGGTTGTGCAGTATTATAACCTTTATTTGTTGATCTAAAAGTTTTTAAAGCATCTTTCGAAGCTTCTACAATACCACCACCGATTGCTGAAATTTTACTGCCTAGCACTTCAACTTTATCAGCAAAATTCTTTTTTGCTTCATCAGTATTAAGACCAACTATTTTTTCTTGCAAGTTTTGTATTTCTGCTTTTCTATCAGTTATAGTTTTAATTTCTGCTTCAATCTTTTCTTGAATTTCTTTTGTTGGTTTTTCTGTTTTTAATTTATTAAGAACTTGTAGCTTACTACTTAATGCTTGGCCTAGTTTATTAATTGAGTCTGATGCTGTTCCACCGTATTTATTTTTTAGATGCCTTTTCAAGCCTTTCAAAGATGCACCACTTTTTCTTTGAATAATCATCTGAATACAATCTGGATGCGTAACAGGATTATCTCCATCTTGTGAATGTAAATCTTCCGGATACATCAAACTCGGTAAAGTCTGTTGTGCAGCTCTTTTGTTTTTTTGTTCTTGAGACATTTATTTCCTCTTTCTTACACGAATTGCAGTTTGTTTCCAGACAACTCTATCTGGTAATCTTCTTCTTTGTTTAGAGTAAAATCTTTCAGTTGGACAAAACATAGCTATTTCCCAATCCAATGGATGAACTTCAATTATTTTTGATGATATATTAGAATAGTTATATCTTCTATAAGCATATTTAGCATAACGAAACTTTCTATTATTTCTTATTACTTTTTTAAGTGAATTAAATAATAATCGTGTATTTGTTTTATACTCATTATTATTCAAATAATCAAATAAATTTCCCATTGTCATAGCTCTTGCTTTTGGTGTCATATAATGAAAATTAATACCCTCAAATTCTTCATCTGATTTATTCACAATAAACATTAAAGGATACATATCAAAAGTTGCATCAAGTGTTTTCGGATCAGGAAGATACTTATAAAAGTACATTCTACCAAGAAAGAAGTTAGCTTTCTTCTTACCACCTTGTCTTAGCATGCTACGATAGTTAAAACTTGTTGCATACTCAGCTGCATAATCTTCATAGAAATCAACTGACTTCAAACTTCTTTCAATGATACTTTGTTGTTTTGCAGCTTTATGTGCTTTTTGAAAAAATGAATCATTACCTAAATATTTAATATGGTCATTCAAAACTCTTAAAAGTGGTGTACTACCACGATCTCTTAATTCTTGTATTTCATCTTGAAATCTCTCTGCACCCTTCTTAATATCAGCTACTTTCTCCAAACCCTTTTTTGGTGCTTTCTTTAAAACTACTTGAGCCTTCTTTACAGAACCTAGAAATTCCTCTAAAGTTGGAAATCCAAGTTCTTTAAGATGTTTTGCATACATCTTTCTTTCTTCATAGTTAAGGCCTTCAACAGTTTTTCGTATATCTCTATTTTTTGCAATTTCTTTTATATTTCTTATTTTTTTTCTACGAAACAGGCTTGCAATTATCCTAAAGAGTTCTCTAACTCTAGGGTATTTTTGCAATTTCTTCAAAGATTTTAAAATCTTCTTTTCATCTTTTCCAGCTGACTTTAATGTTTTCTTTTCTTCTCTAGTTGCCATTGTACTATTTATAATAGATTTTAGTATTTATTTGATGCCTAGCTCTTTTTCTGTAAGAACAACAAACTGCCAATCTCTCTTTTCTGCCCATTTTCGAGCAGCTTTCCATTTTGACTGATTTCTAACATATGCCTTCAGTTCATTTCGATATTTACTAGATGCTCGTTTTGGCTTCTTCGGTGGATTGCATTGGCTTTGTGGTTTTATCTCAATTATATACTTTTTATACTGTCCAGACTTAGATAGCACTTTTACATAAAAATCCACAAAATATCGTCTATTTCTCTTTTCAACTGGATTATAATATGGAATAACTATATTTTCAGATCCCCACTCAACAACATTCGGATTTTTATCTAAATACTTCATATATCTCAGTTCCCAACTGGAGCGGTACTCACACTCATGGAGATCAGCTACATATTTCTCCTTATTCTTTACCTTATATTTGCCGATTCGGGGATACTTTTTCATATATGTATTATAAATATAGTAAATGTTCATGTATTTATAATCAGACGAGAAATCAAATGTCAAATATATCAAATTTTAAAGCAAACAACTCAGGTTTATTTGCACGACCAAACCATTTTGAAGTTCAATTTGTTGGGCCTCATAGTGATGCTAATACTGAAAGAGGCTTAATGATTAATTGTAATACTACAAATGTACCTGGCTTAACAATGGTTGCTGGAGATAAAGATGCAACATATAGATCACAAGTACGACAAAAAGTATATGATGATGTAACTTTTACATTTCATGTTAGCGACGATTATAAAGAATTAGAGTATTTTCAAACTTGGATGAATTTGATGATTGATCCTATAACTAATCGTGTTGGTTTTTATTCTGATTATGTTGGTGAAATCATTATAACTAATAAAAGTAGAACAAACACTACAGCTTTAAGAACAACTTTATTAGATGCTTATCCAAAAAGAATTGAACCATTGGCAGTAGATTATAGTACAAATGATGCAGCTATGAATTTAAGTGTAAATGTTCAATATCGAACTTATAAACAAGAATACTTTGATCCAAAAGCAATAGTTGAAGTTGAAGTTGAACCAACACCTAAGTTCACAAATTTAAAGAAAGTTCGTAAAACAGAACCACTTACAGAATTTAGAAAAAGAATGGGACTTCAAGTTCCAGAGGAGTTTAGGATTAATCAGTAATTTTTATTATTATCATTTTATATTAAGGAGTTAATGAAATGGGATTACCAAGAGTAGCAGTACCAGAGTATAGTATGACTTTGCCATCTAATGAAAAAGAAGTAAAATATAGACCATTCTTAGTTAAAGAGGAGAAGCTTCTCTTAATGGCAATGGAAAGTGAAAAAGAAGATGAGATTATGGATGCAATAAAAAATGTAATTACAAATTGTGTTCAGGGTGATATTAATATTGATAAACTTCCATTATTTGATATTGAATATATCTTTTTATGGTTAAGGGCTAAATCAAAGGGTGAAGTAATTGAATTAAATTATAGTTGTCCAAAATGTAAAGGCAAAATACCAGTCTCTTTTAGTGTTGAAGATATTAAAATACATAAAGCTGATAATCATTCAAATAAAGTAGAACTAACAGATGATTTAGGTATAGTGCTTAACTATCCAGATATAGTCTTACAAAAGAAAATTGCATCACTACCAGATGATTTAAAAGAAGTTGAGTTAATATTCAAAACTATATTGACTTGTATTGACTATATCTATGACAAAGAAAAAACATATTCTTCTAAAGATCATACAGAAAAAGAAATGGAAGAATTTTTAGATTCTCTAACTGACGATCAATTTCAAAAGTTATCAAAGTTTTATGAGGGTATGCCAAAATTGAGGCATGAAATTAAATTAGAATGTAAGAACAAAATAAAAGAAGAAGGCAAGAAAAAAGAAAAAGTATGTGGTTATACTGAAGATGTAGTTTTGGAGGGCCTTCAGTCTTTTTTCGGGTAAGCCTCTGTGATAATTCTCTGGCTAGTTATATGCAAACTAACTTTTCAATGATGCAACATCATAAGTATTCTCTTACAGAGTTAGAAAATATGATACCATGGGAAAAAGAGATTTATGTAGCATTGTTAGTACAATGGGTCGCAGAGGAAAATGAACGTATTAAAGCAGAAAACGCAAAAATGAGGGGATAAAATGCCATTACCATTACAAAAATTAACAGACCAAGATAGAGCCGACTTTAGTGGTAAGAAAGATATAGCTGGAGTAGATGCGAGTGTTCGGGGATTAACTAGAGCAATTGAATCGAATACTAGTTTTGTAAGTAGTCTTGCTGTCGTTATTTCAAGTGCTTCAGTTATTCAAGCAGAATCTACTCAACTGGGTATAGCAAAACAAGAAACTGGAAAGGCAATGAAAGTTGAAGCCGATACAGAGTTAAAAAAACCTTGGCTAAGTTCTGTTAAAAAAAGTTTAGGTAGTATTAAAGATTTTGTAAAACCAGAAGAAAAATCAGAAGAAGAACAAAGAAAGAAAGAAGAAGAAAAAGCAAAAAAGATTGCAGAAAGAGAAAAAAAATGGCAAGAAAGAACCAAACAATGGCGTAGTGATTTAAAAGATAGTCTTGTTAAAGGTGCAACTGACAATCCAATCGTAAATTTTCTTAAAGATCATTGGGGTAAACTTCTAATTGGTCTTTCTCTATTCTTTTTAAAACCAGAACAAATGAAGAAAGCCTGGGATTCTCTTGTAAAAGGGATGAAATGGTTAATAAAAGAAGGGCCTGGAATACTTAAAGGCATTTGGGATACATTAGAAAAATGGGTGCCCAAAGTATTTGATGGTATAGTAACAGTAAGTGGATGGATTAAGTCATTAATTGATGCAGTAATTGGTAGAAAAGTTACTGATGAAGATGTTAAAGAAGCTGAAGATAGACAAAAAGAATTACGGAAAAAAGCAGCAACTCCAGGTGGATTATCAGGTGAAGAACAATCTGAATTGGGTGAACTTGATGAAAAACTTGCAGCTGGTTCACAATTCCGAAAAGACCACGCGGGATTCAAAAAAACTGGTAAACGTCAAGGTGGTTTACTTGGTGAAGGTGGTGGCATGTGGGAAAAAGCTAAAGGCATTGGTGCCTTGGCCATATTGTTTGTCGGTGCTTTAGCTTTATTGACAAAAAGTTTTGTACCAATAATGGCGGCTTTAAAATTATTTGGTGGTGGCTTAAGATTGGGTGGTCGTGGTTTAAGATCGTTTGGTAGACAAGCAAATCGTATTGGAGTCCCAAAAAAAGGTGGTCTGATTGCAAATCAGCGGAGAAATATAGAAGCTAAGAGATTAAGAGAACAAAGAGCTAATCGAACACTCAAACCAAAACCAACAAAACCATTATTAGGTAGCCCAAAACCAACAGGAGCACCAAAAATAACTGCTACTCCTACAAGTGGAATGTCAACAACAGCATCTCCAAGAGCTCTGCCACCAAAAACTCCAAAAATAACTGCTAAACCTTCAACAGGTGGAATGTCAACAACAGCAACTGGTGCAAGTAAAATGGGTAAGTGGGCAAGTAAATTTCCAAAACTTGCAAAGGGCATGAAGTTTTTAACAAAACTTCCCGGACCAGTTGGTAAAGCTTTTACGGTAGGCCCTATTATTATGGCACTTGCTAGTGGTGCTGATAAGAAAACTATAATACCAATGATCGGTGGTATGTTAGGTGGTATTGGTGGTGGTACGCTTGGAGCTTTATTGGGTGGTATGATTGGTGTTGCTGGTGGGCCACTTGCAATAATTACTGGTATACTTGGCGGTGTTATGGGTGGTATGCTTGGTGATAGTCTTGGAATGGGTATTGCACAATGGTTAGTTGGAGATACAGTTGATGCACTTCCGATGGATTGGATGAATAATTTACTTAATGGAGGCAAAGGGCCAGACGAAGGTGGTGATTTAAAACAAACTCCAGCTGGTGCGGGTGCTGGTGCTGGTGGTGAAGCTAAACCTCCAATGACAAAAAATCAATTTCTTCAATCTGAACGATATAAATCTCAGATGCGTGATGAAAGTGGTGTTGTTAGAGGTGAAAGCACTGCTGGTAAACAAATGGCTTATGAAGATTATTTGAAAGAAGAAGAAAATGCACCAGCAATTAAAAAAGCGGTTAAAAAAGCTCAAAAGGACTTAAAGACAGCAAATAGATTGCCAAGTCCAATAAAAGAACAAAGATTTGCTAGAATAAATAAAGCAATTGATGCGAACCCTAACCCTGATGCAATACTTAGAGGGTTAAAACCAAGAGAATTGAAACTATTAGGTAGAGATAGCAGTCAAGGTACAAAAGTTCATATATCTGAAGCTTCAATGAAAAAATCTACTGGTCTAAGTGGTAGTGATGATTTTATGGGTGTGGTTACTCCAACACAAAAGATAGCAGGCCAAAGAGCATTGGATGCTGAATCAGCTAAGTTATCAGGATCTAGTAATGGAGGAACTTCAGTAATAAATAATAACACTACGAATAACTATGGTGGGGGTGGAAAAGATACTGCCATTGTTACAGAAAAATCTGCATCTAATAGTAAGCTCGTATCTTATTTAGATGATTTTTAAGAAAAAGGGGAGTGGCACCGAAACGGTTTCGCTGCGTGCCTAGGTTCACATTCATACTATTGAGATAACTCAATATTACAAAGCCACTCCCCAAAATCTTATTGCTCAGCTAGTTTTTTAAAGTATTCCAAAGTTTCCTCTGAAGTTGATTCAGCTGCATCTACTGACGCAACTGGATCATTTGTACTTTCTTCAATAGTTCCAACAAACTCACCACCCGCATCATGGGCAATAACTGTATTGAAACGTGCTTCTAACTCTTGATAACTTTTAAAGTTCTCTGGAGCAAGAATTGATTGAAGTGAATATTGCTGTTGCCAGATATTCTCTAACTTAGCATCTTCACCATCAAATAAAGGTGATGGAGCTGCAAACTCTGACTTATCATAATTTGCAAAACCATCTACTTGACGGATTTTAAGTTTAAAGTTAGCCCCACCCCAAAAGTCAAAGGGGTTCATTGGTTCTTCATCTTTAAACTCTGGTTTCATAAGGCTGTCGATTTTCTCAAAAATCTTCTTACCATATCTAAACAAAAATACTTTACCTTCGTTTTCTGCATTTGCAGAATCTTCCAGTACAAGAATATTAGAATAGTAACTTAGCTTACGCTTTCGTTCTCTTGCAATATTCTTATCAGACTCAATCCCTGAGTTCCATAAAGCAGTATTTGCTTTTGATACAGGATCATCACTTCCGCTAGGATAGCCTTCGCGGGGTGTGGTCAAAGAGTTTTCGATATACCAACCACCGGGTCCTTTGAAACCATGTGTCCATAGTTTTACCCATGGAAGCTTCTCACCTGTTGTTGCAGGCAAAAAACGAATAACAGCATAACCATTACCCGTTTTATCTCTTTCACACTTCCAGATACGTTCATCCTCATAAGATGGTTTTTCTGCAAGCTTCTCTACTTCTTTGGTCAATTCTTTCAAGTTGGACATTCTATTTGCTTTTAAATCTTTAAAACTAGACATATGTATTACTCCTTATTTCGTAATATTTCGTAGTATCATTTCAAACTTTCATCAAAATACATTACAAAGGTAATTTACTGATTGGCTTCTTCATCATGTTAAGATCATGTGCTTCTGCTTCAAGTTTATCTTTAATAGAACGATTTAATAGTTTTGCAACCATTTCAATCTCACCGTCAACATCATCAGTATATTTAACTATAGCTTCCATGTAAGTAATCTGCAAATTTCTTACCATTTCTTCTATTGTTGTATTAACATCTATACTCATTTATAATCCTTTACTTTATCACAAACTCCAAGTTTCTTTGCTTCCCTTGCAGACATCCAAACATCTGTAGGTGGTAACAAATACT
>VTLG01011714.1_pt1 | contig 15151 bp, 10 predicted proteins | sample 4694571 | NCBI WGS metagenome assembly VTLG01 (sample SAMN12604809, study PRJNA352737) | marine metagenome | biome: ENVO:00000447; feature: ENVO:00000209|ENVO:00000569|ENVO:01000036; material: ENVO:00002151; isolation source: viral sequences binned using virsorter ...
AAAGAAATCTTTAATTGGCTGAGGAATCAGACCAGAAAGGAACGTACCTATCTTTCCAAAGATGTTTACTATCACCTCTAAAAATGCACTACTATTTGTCTTGATATTTTCCCATCTGCTGGTAAAGAAATCTTTAATACCTTGAGGGATCAGACCAGAAATGAACGTACCTATCTTTTCAAAGATGTTTATTATTCCTTGTAGAAACCCACCAGATTCTTCTGATTTTTCATCTGATTTGTCAAACCAATCTTTAATAAATTGGGGGACGAGACCAGAAAAGAATCCTTTAATCTTTTCCCAAATATTTTTAAGGCCACCTAATATGTTTTGGAAGAATTCACCTTTTATTATATTTCCAATAGTTTCTGGAATACTCTTGATTGTGTCCCAGATTCCAGAAAAAAAGTTTTTAATTCCTTCCCAAACTTCTTTAAGACCACCGAGTAAACCACCCAATAATTTTTCGAAAAATCCACCTTCTGTTTCTTTGAATCCTCTAAAGAAACCTTTAATGAAATTGATAATACCTTTAACGGCATTTATAACTAATGTGATTGGCCAAAAGATTATCTTGATAGCAAGACCAAGTACTTTACCAATTGGATTGTTAACAAAGAAGTCCTTTATTATTCCTATAAGTTTTGGAATAAATGCAAAGAAGTCTTTTATGATATCACTAAAGCTGAACTCTTTCATCTTTGCGGCCAACTTCGTCCATCCGAACTTCTCAAAGAGCCATGCAATCGCATTCTTTAACAGGTCGAGTGGCATGCCAAGAATACCAGCAAATAAACCTCCAAGTCCACCCATTAGTTTCTCAAAAAAACCACCTTCTGTAGCTTTGAATCCTTTAAAGAAGTCTATGACTCCCATTACTATTGTGAGGACGAGTCCAATTGGGCCAAGAAATTTACCAATGAATTTACCAATTTTGAAGAAAGTTCCAAAAACTTTACTTAAATTTCCAAAAACTTTACTTAAGAGTCTAAAGAATCCGCCCACCTTGCCCACAGTTCTTGATACACCAGCGAGTGGTTTAAATATTTTCCCTATAAATCCGAATATTTTACCAATTGCACTATTTTTACCAAAGATTCGACTAAAGAATCCTGCAATTCTACCAAAGAAGCCTCTAACTCCAGCAATTATTGGTCTTAAAAAGGTACGAATCCTTCCAAATAGTCTACCAATTGCACTATTTTTGCCAAAGATTCGAACAAAGAACCTTCCAATTGTACCAAAGAATGCTTTAACTGATTTAATTATTGGCCCAAATATTTTGTTGAGTTTGAATAATCTTCCAAGAAATTTAAAAGTATTCCAAATGCCTTGGAAAAGTCCAATGATAAGACCAGTACCAAAACCTAATATAGCAGCTAATATTATAAGTAACTTCTTGAACCATCCACCTTTTTTAAATTGATCACGAACACCTTTGACTTCGGCGGCTGATTCTTTTACTTTATCTTTAAATAGACTCCATTTAGTCCCTTTCTTTGCTGTGTCGGCTTCAAATTCGGATTCTTTATCTCTTGCCTTTTGGAAGTTGAATTGTTTTGCAAGAATATCTCGAATGCCTTGAAGGAGTCCTATGGATTTATCTGCGTGTTTGCTGGATTTGACTCGACTAACATTAATAGCACCAGTAGTTTCCTCAGTTTCATCTGAGTTTTTTTTAAACGCTTTAGCTAATCCTTTGACGGAATCTACTGATGATTGTAGTAGTTGTCTGTGTTCTTTATCCATAAGACCATTTTACCTATTAATATTTAACTCTGCATCTTCTTATCTTCTGCCTCGACTTCCTTCAGATGCTGTATCAACATTTGTGTATAGATCTCACGCTCAAATGGCATAAGATTTTCAATCTCTTCTATTGAGTATTTATGATGTTGAACAAAAGAAAAAATGAGCCTATAGTACTCACTCAAACTGATATGAGCGAGACCTATGATAAAAAACTTAATAACCCATTTATTTCAATATCCTCTTCGTATGTGTCATTGGCATCTTCTGGATTTACCCACTCATATTTGGTATTATATGAGATCTTCGGTGAGGTCTCAAAGAATTGTTGTAGAGTTTGTGCTTGCTGAGCACTCATGTCCTCTATAAATTCATCAAGCTCTTCTCTTGAGTAATCAGAAGCTTCGTATGATTCATCACCCTGATATATTGTTTGGACGCATTCTCCAAATATCTCTAATGCACTTTCTTCATCATCTCTATCAGCATATTTAGAAATTACTTCGAATGTAGGATATTTCATTTTGATTCGAATGTCATTACCAAGATCTATTGTATCAGTATGAGATTCAGTATATGTTGGCTCTATCTCATCTATATTGATTGAAATTTTTTGGGCAGGCAAATCATCTCTTTGGCGTGCCTTGATTTCCAGATCTACATTCTCACCTACAGATTTTGCTCTCAGTTTTAAAAATAGATATTCTATATCGAATGATGCTAATTTACTCACATCAAATACTTCTGGTATCATGATACAATTGTTAATTATTTGTTTTACAGCATTAATTTGATCTTTTGCATCATCTGATCGTTGTGCTATGAGGAGGATCTTTTCTTCCTTTACTGTGAAGGGTCGATAAGTTATCTTTTCTTTAGTACTTGGTATCTCTAATTCAAAAGTAACTGCTTGTAGTTTTGGGAGCGCCATTATTTCCACCTTAATAAAAATATAGTTATCTATATTTAGAACTCTAAATATCAATATGGCGGTAGGGAAAGAAGTCTTCTCACAGATACTAGCACGTGCTGAGGGTGTCAGAAGAGCCCAAGGGTTGAGTAAGAAGTCTTTAGTTTGGTTTCGAAGGCGAGTAGATCAAGCAACCAAAGGTGAGAAAGTTTCTTTCAAGTCCTTAATGTCAAAGCAGGATGCACTTGTTGCAAAATTATTTTTGGGTAGGATGTATCACTTTCGATATGATCCAAAGTGGAAAAACAAATTACCATATTGGGACATCTTTCCATTGGTAATACCTATTGATTTTGATTCTGATGGTTTTTCTGGATTAAATCTCCATTATTTACCACCAAAATTACGTGCAAGATTGTTTGATAGTCTTACTGCCGTTTTAAGTGACGAGGGATTGAATGATAGAGCTAAGTTTAGAATAACATATCAATTATTAAGTGGTGTTAAGAAATATAGATTATTTAAGCCCACTTTTAAGAGATATCTATATAAGCACGTTAGAACAAGATTCTTATGGATACATCCAACTGAATGGCAGATTGCATTGTTTCTACCAACACAAAAATTTAGAATGGCAAAAGCTGCAAGAGTTTGGACAGATTCCAGAAAAATAGCGAGAGGAAGATAATGGGAGCAAGCATAAAAAATTTTATAGCAGAAATATCAGCTGGTGGTGTAACTAAAACTAATCAGTATGTTGTTACATTTACTAAATTACCATTAACAGTAAAACCTTCTGATTATGGTATTGATTCCAATGCATTAGCATATAGAATACAAAGAGTGACTCTACCATCAAGACAGATGAAACCTATTATGCAAAAATCAGTTTTTAGAGAGTTGCGACCAATGCCTGTTGGATATAATACTCTTGATGATGTTACTATGCAAATAGTATTATCTTCTGATTTAAAAGAGAGGAAGTTTTTTCTTGCATGGCAAAATAGAATATTTAATGAGGGGGGAACTCCAGCGTATATTGATACCATAGTGGGTGATTTGCAAGTGGCTACTATTGGAGATAGGGGAGATCAAGCTACTCATATATTTGAAGGTTGTTGGCCAATGATGGTTGGAGATATAGAGTTGTCTGCTGAGAGTACTGAATTGTCAATGATGAATGTTGTTTGGCAATATAAAAATTGGTATATGTCAGATGATAAAGAGTGGAGAGATAAGATGAAGTCATATAGTGATGGGAGGGCGTCTGCAATTGGCAGTGGTGTATCTGGTATTGGCAAAGACGAAGTTCTCGGAAAGGGTGCTTAGTAAGGTATTTTCATTCCCATTTTTTTGAGTTCATTCTCTGTAAGTATTTGGAAACTAACATTGTTTTGTCGGGCAAATTCTCTCGCAGCTTCCCACTTAGAGATATTGCGTGTGTAAGTATATACTTCACTTAAATGTCTTTTAGTTTTTCGTTTTTGGTGTCTTGGTTTTAGAGTTTGTCGAAATGGTTTGATTTCGAATAGTACTGTTTGACCATTTGTGAATTGGACAGTGAAGTCCACATAGTATCTATGCATTCGTCCATCTAATTTTGAACGGTATGGTACAATAGTTCCTTCACTCATCCATTGCTTAACATTTGGATTTGCATCACACCATTTGCACATTTGAAGTTCCCATGAACTACGGTATACAGGCTCATGTGATCCTTTATACTTACTATGTTTCGGGCGTTTATAAATACCCTTTCTTGGTTTATGGTCACTTCTCGACATTATAAATATTTATTAGGAGTACGCATGGGTAATTATTATCGTTTTCCGACTTCTACTTCAGAAGGTGAAAATAACTTTGTTCAATTTGATATTTATAAATTAGAGCCAGTAGTTACTGGAGATAACCGAGCATCCGCCGGGAATGTGGCAAGAGCTCAGGGAGTGGGATCTACACCGAGCGCAAACTCTGGAAACTATGTCGGCTATATGAGGTCAGGGGAAGGGACTGCAATACCCAATTCTGACCAAACACCAGATGTTGAAGAACCTCAACCAACAGGGCTGGCAGGCACTATCGCTGCAATGTCTGGCGTTAAGGTGGCAATGGGCGACCTATTGAGGAGTCTTCCAAATTTAAAAAATACACACGACTATAAAAAACAAGCGAATCAATTATTACATACTATTAAATTGCCATTACAAATGAGTCCAACAGAAACTACAGCTGGTAATTATAGCGATGAAGCTGGAAGAGATTTTAGAACTATGGCAAGGATTATGGCTGGTGAAGGAGTATCCGCTGAAGAAACTATGGGATTGGTTCAGGAAGAGGCAGGTTCAAAGATAGAAGCTATGTCTAAGCATTTAAATAGAGCAAGCGGTAAGGTATTAAATCAGGTTCAAGAAACGTTTTATACTGGGCCAAGTAAGAGGGATTATACTTTTAATTTCTCTCTTATTGCTAGAAATTATGAGGATTCTGTAGCTCTAACAAAAATAATAAGACGATTTCATTTTCATGCAGCTCCAAGTAAAACTGAAAAGGAAGTATACTGGAATTATCCAGAAGTGGTTCGTTTTTGGTTTCTTGATAAGAATGGTACACCAATTTCTTTATTCTCTCACATGAATGGCGCTGAAGATACAGCATCAACAACTATGGCATTAAGTGGTGTTGGTAATAGGAGATATGCATCTAAAGCATGCTTCATTAGTAATGTAACGGCAGAATATGGAGTGATGGGGGATCAATTACGATTTCTTGATATTGATAAGGACAGGACTGGTGTTGGAAATGTAAAGATAACACTTTCACTGAAAGAAGCAGAATTCTTCACTAAAGAAGATTACGGTATGGATTAGGAGATAGTAATATGAGACCAAGTTTTTTTTCTAATTATCCAACTATACGAGTAAAACAAGATGGTATTGCAAAAAGAATTACTAATCTTTCAAGGTATGTAAGGTCATCTAATGATATACTATTGGATTTATATGAATATTATGATTATACCATTGGTGGCGATGAGAGGCCTGATCAGGTAGCATTTACAGAGTATGGAGATAGTAAATTTTATTGGATTATATTGGTAACAAACAATATTAGAAATATATGGACAGAATGGCCACTTGGAAGTCTGGCATTTGATTCTTATATAATAAACAAATATGGTTCTATTTCAGCTGCACAAACTGGTACGTATAGAAATATAGCATACAAGGATATTTACAAACCTGCTGATGTGGGTGCTGGCAAAGCAGAACTTATTATAGCATCTGGTGAGCCAGTAAGTACAACTGCAATTAGTGACTATAGTTTGATTGGCCCATCATCAAGTGGTGCAGCTGCAGAAGGATCGGATTATATAACTACGACAAATTATCAGAGAGAGCATGCTCTTAATACTGAAAAAAGAAGTATAAAATTAGTACGTCGAGAGCGTCTTGGTGATTTGCAGAATGAACTTATGAATTTATTTGGTGGATAAATGTTTCAATCAAGAGCAAGTGTAAAATCTATTAAAATAATTGCTAGCGATGATAGTGTAACTGATATATCAAACATATTTGTTTCGATTAATATACGAGAGTCTATAGACATCCCTACGATTAATGGTGATATTACCATTCAGGATGGTATAGGTGTGTATGAAATTCTTCCTATTATTGGTCAAGAATTGATAGAAATAACATTTGAGAATTTTGATCAGTCATCTGTAGTCAGTGGATTTGTTTATAAAATATCACATTTCAAAAGATTGTCTCTAAGAAGCTCTCGTTATGTTCTTTATTTTTCTTCTTATGAGCAATTTGTTAATCAAGGTAAGAATATCCGAAGATCATTTAAAGATATGACAGCAAGTGATATTATAGTAGATATTCTTCAGAATGACATACAAACATCTAAAGGAATGGTAATAGAAGCGACTACTGCTAATATAAATTATATCGCACCCAATATAACACCATTTAAAGCAATTAATCAGTTATTAAAAATGTCGGTCAGTACGAATAACAATAACAGTAATTATGTATTTTTTGAAAATAGACATGGATATATTATAGCTCCATTATCTTCCCTACTACATGAAGATTCTCAATTCGTTTATACTTATGGGGATAGTGTGAATAATGATACATCAAATTCTCCACTTATGATAGAAGACTTTGAATCATTTAAATATGCCGATACTTTAGATGCCAATACTAAGGGGATGTTTGCATCGCAATTACATACCGTGGACTTAATATCAAGACATATTGAAAGTTATGACTATACATATTTTGATGAATTTGATAAGATGTCTCATTTAAATTCTCTTCCTTTATATAAAGAGATAGAAGATATATCTGATCCTTCAATGGGGAATCAGTATTTTAATTATGTTGATAATGGTATGGTCGTTGATAATGAACAGAATGACTATGTAAAATCTTTTGATCCTAATTTGTTGGCTGCAGAACCCCACTTAATGAGAGTACGAAATATAATACAAAATTCTATGATGGATGCGTATGTGTATAAAATTAAAATTCCAGGCAATATTGCATTAGTTCCTAGCAGTGTAATTAAGGTAAATTTTCCATCTATGAGTGATGGTGGAGGTATGGATAGTATATTATCTGGTAATGTGTTAATAACATCAGTGAATCATTTTATAGCTAGTGATGGGTTGTATAAACAAACTTTAGAAACTATAAAAGATTCACATATGGGAGCTTGAAGTGGCTGAATTTTTACCTAATTTTTCATTTAAACCATTTACTGGTATTATAGAGCAAGTGGATGATAATGATGTTGATCCATTAAAGTTGGGTCGTGTGCGTGTACGAGCCCATGGATATCATAGTCAGGATACAGCAGAAGTGCCGACTGATACATTACCTTGGGCTCATGTTACCTACAATGATTCTAAAAGGATGTCAGTTCCAACCAATGGAGAATGGGTCATTGGATTCTTTCTTGATGGAGATGAAGCACAGAAGCCGATTATCATAGGAACTATTCCTGGCATTGATGGTGTTGAACCATCCACAAGTAAGTGGGCAAGGAATGATGATGGTGCTGACACAGGGGTGAAAAATGCGTCTCAGTATACAAAGAAAACAACCCAACATAAAGGAACTGATATTACAGAACCTGAAAATGGTTATGATGCAGTATATCCACATAATAAAGTTATTGAAACATCCAGTGGTCACCTGATAGAAATTGATGACACTCCAGACAAAGAACGAATACACATCTATCATAAGAGTGGATCATTTAGTGAGTTTCATCAGGATGGGACAAAAGTAGACAAGACAGAGAAAGACAAATATACAATCACATTAGGTAAGGAGTATATTGCAGTAACAGGTGATTACAAGATAGAAGGTGGTGGTGGTTCAGAGTTTAAGATTAATGGTGAGCTTGGAAAATTATCCTTTAAGAACACATTGGATACCACTGGTTTACATGGTCTTTTAAGTGATATCATTACACAACTCAATACATTAGCTACAGCTGTAACAAAGGTAGATCCAACTGTGACTACGGTTGGTAGTCCAGTTACACAAGTTGGGCCACTTCCTGGCAATATACTTGCTGTGGGTGATGCAACTGGAGTAATTACTAAACTAACTGAGGTAACGCTAAAATTAGGTAACCTTCTGGAATAATAAGATGCAACTGGAGTAATGGTGGCACCTGAAATATTATCAGCCCAATTAGGTACTCTTCTTAAATAATAAATATAGATAATGGGAACTCTTGTAAGAAACACTACATCGTTAACTGATCTCAATTTATCATTTGAGATAGATAGTAATACGGGCGACTTGAACAGAATGTCCAATGATACTGTTATTCGTAGGTCGTTAGAAACTATCTTAACTACTGCTCAGACAGAGAAGCCCTTTCGTGAAGATTATGGATCTGACTTATCAATGAATTTATTTCAGGTAGTTAGTAGTTCTGATTTATCTATGATAGAATCACAAATCCTTAATTTAATTGAGAGGGGAGAGCCGAGAATAAGAGTGCTTGATATAGATATTACAGATGATCTTGATAATCATTATATTGAAGTTAAGATAACATACATGGTAAATAAGACATCAGAAATAGACAAGATTACTACAGTGTTGTCTTTATCTGAATAATAGGGTATAACTAATGGCAAGAAAGGATCTAAAGGTTACAGAGTTAGATTTTGAGCAAATAAAATCCAACTTTAAAAATTTTCTAAAAGCACAGAGTGTGTATAGTGAGTATGATTTTGATTCATCTGGTTTCGACAGTTTGTTGGATGTTTTTGCTTATAATACCCATTATAATGCATTTTATATTAATTCAGCGATCAATGAATCATTTTTAGCAACTGCTCAACAAAGAAAGAATATAACAAAGGCTGCCCGTTCTTTGAACTATATTCCAAGAAGTAGAAATGCATCAACCATTTCTGTTGATCTTAGTGTTGTGATTCCTCAAGGTACATTGGTTGGATTATATGGATCTACAACTTATGGAATTGTACAGTTGAATCGTAGGAATAGATTCACTACTGTAGTTAATGGTGTTACTTACACATTTATGAATTTAACTGCTGTTAACCTATCACAGGGCGCATCTACTACTGTTAATGCTATTGTTTATGAGAATTTTAGTGCAAGTAATGTGACACTTAAACAGGGTGAGTATACAACTTTTACATATACTGTTAATGTAGCGGACACTTTACAAAGGTATATTATTCCATCTGATAATATTGACACATCTACTATATCTGTTACTGGATTAAAAAGTGGAGAGTTAACAGCCAATACATACACTTTAATAACAAATATAGACCAACAAGACATAGATGGAACAACGTATGCATTTTTTCTCTTTGAAAATAGTGATGGTGATTTTGAAATTCGGTTTGGTGATGGTGTTTATGCTCGTGCTCCAGATGATGGTGAAGTTATAACAGTAGAATATTTAAGTACTGATGGTAGTGCAGCCAATGGTGCAAATTCATTTACAGCTTCATCAAGTATTCTCGCATCTGGTAATGTAATTAGTAATGCAGTATTAGCATTAACAACATCTGGTAGGTCTGTTGGTGGGGCCGAAAGAGAAACAAATGAATCTATTAGAAATAATGCACCTCTTAGTTTTAAAGCACAGGATCGTGCAGTTGTTCCAGATGACTTTGGAACTTTAATTCAGAGTAATTTTACTAATATTGAAACGACCTCTGTATGGGGTGGTGAAGATAATGACCCACCAAGATATGGCCAGGTATTTCTTGCTCTTAAACCATATGGTTCTGATTATTTGACAGATACTGAAAAGAGTGCTGTTGATGCATATATTAAAACTAAGATGGTTGCTGCTATTAGACCATCAATAGTAAACCCACAATATATTAATATAGTTCCGACGATTACTATTAAATTTGATAGTAAGAAATCATCATTAACTTCATCTGATTTAAAAGATTTGACTCTTGCAACTGTTAATAATTATTCTACTAATAATTTACAGAAGTTTAATACGTTATATTATAATTCACAACTAATAGATGAGATTAATGATTTAGATAATTCTATCCAATCAGTTTCTATTGATTTGAAAATGAGGAAAGAATTCGTCCCAACTATTGGTGCTACATCTTCATATGTATTGTCATATCAGAATGAATTTTATTATCCACATGCTGGACACTTGGGATCAATATCATCAACAACATTTATATATGATACATATACTGGTGCTTCTTTTAAATTGAACGCTTCTGGTGGAATATCAATAAGTGCTATAGTTAATGATGTGGAAACAACCATTATAGAAAATGCTGGAACTGTTGATCAAGTAGCTGGTGTTATTACAATAAGTAATTTTTCACCAACAGCTGTTACTAATAATATATTAAAGGTTGATGCAATTCCAAACTCTGATGATATAACAAGTGCTCGTGATTTTATTGTTCGTATTCAGGAAGCAGATATAACAATTAATATAACAGATATAACGTCAACTACCTCATTAACAAGTGCAACTTCATCTGGAACTGCCACTGGCGGTAGTACGATAACTTATTAGGATTTTTTAATGGCGTATAATATTAGAGGAAAAACACTATCAACAGTTATACCACAAAGTTTATATACTAAGTATCCTAATTTTGTTACGTTCTTAGATAAGTATTATGAGTGGGCAAGAAAATCATCACTCGAATTAAATTCATATGAAGGTAATCTCAATTTATCATCCAAGTTGTATGGAATAACATCTGAGTTTTATGTTAATAGAGAAGTAACAAATATACTTGATAAATCATTTACTGTTGATTTTAGTGGGCAGCGTACTTTCATTCCAACAGAAAAAATTGCTGGAGTAAGGCCACTAACCAGTCCTTTAATTCTTACTATTGGTGAAAATAGGGATTACGTCTTTGAGAAATTATCAAATCCAAAATTAACCTTTTATTACAATCAGCAATACAAAATTACAAATAGTACTGGTGCAACTGTATACATAAAAGACGAGCAAACAATTGGTAGTAGCGATCAATATACAACTGGTGTTACTATAGATGGAACTACAATAACCATAACTACAACTACTGATACTCCAAGACTATATTATACGGTTGAGGGGTATGATGATATTGGTATTATTGATGTTGAGGCAGTACCAGCTGAATTTTTATATACAGCAGAAAATACCATAAACACAGATCTGCCAGATACAAGTGGATATACTAATTCTATATATGGATTTGGTCAGATAAGGGAAGTTTTGTTTAATCCAGATTATTTAGTTGATAGTTACGATACTGTAGCGACCAGAGATACTCCTGATGCATTCTTCTTAAAGTATCTGGAAAGTTATGGTTTAGGTGATTTATTTTCTAAGACTATTAGAAATAGAAGTTCAATTGATGATTTTGTTCGTTTTTTAAATTCTAAAGGCACAAAAAGTGCGCTTAAGTTCTTTTTTCAAGCATTTTTTCAGAAAGATGTTGAGTTAGCTTATCCAGGCTTGAATATGCTCAAATCTTCTGATGGCGATTATTTCGTCAAACAGAAGATGATGATAAAATGTACAAAACCACTTGAGCTTACAAGAAACAGGAGATTAAAAGGACAGACTTCTGGGGCATATGTAACTATTGAATCTGTTCTATATAATGCAATTAATGACTTTTATGAGGTGTTTATTAATAAGTCAACTATAAATGGTACATTTGTTATTAATGAGGGTATCTTAGTTATTGATAATACAGATGCATCTATTGAGTACGATATAGATGGAACTCTTCAAGGAATATTTCATAAGGCTGATATTATACAGCCGGGTATAGAATATGATAAAGGAGAGATTATATCTAACACGTATCCCATTGAAGGTGACTCAAAACTTATAGGATTTACTGTTGATGGTATAAGTACAACTGGAATAGAAGATACTACTATCACATCTGGTGGTACTAACTATGTTGTTGGAGATAAGTTATTCTTTCCAAAACCAACTGAGCGAGTAATATTTTCAGCAACAATAAATGCAACACAAGGATTTTCATTTAGTGGAGTAAATAACGAATACACATTTGCAGCTGGATCAACTCCAGCCTTCAATATAACTCTTGAGGATGATCTTACAAATAATACATTATTTACAAGAGATTCTGGCACCACTTATAAATTAGCTAATGTTGATATTGATGGAATTAACTATACTGCAACTGATATTGTAGAAGGTAGTCCTGATGTATTAACTCTTCCTACTATTGCAGTTGGTGAAAGTTTAACTATTCAATCAGGTCAATCAATACGAATATCAATTTTGGCTAGTTTAATTGTTGATTTACTTACAGATACTTCTTTCTTTGATACAACAGCAGGAGTTACCAATACTGCGGCTACTGGATATGTCTCACGTGTTCATGCAACCACTGGAGCTATAGAAGAGATTACGCTCAATAATGCTGGTGCAGGATATAGAAAGCGACCAACTACAGCAAGTGGAATTACAATTTTAACAGATGGTAAAACATTAACTCATCCAACATTAGTTGGTACAGCTGCAAGTAAGAGTACTGTAACTCATCCAACACACAACTCAATAACACACTCAACACAGGGTGGCTTTCTTGTTGGTGAAGAAGTAGTGGGTGATATTTCTGGTGCAAGTGGAACTGTCATTAAAGAAGCGAGTACCACATCATTACAAGTTAGTGGTGTTACTGAAGGGAATTCATTTATATCTGGAAGTCAAATTTTAGAACATAATGACCCAAGTCCAGTATTTGTTGCTGGAAGAACATTGACTGGTCAAGTTTCTGGTGCAGTTGGAACTGTTGTAGCAATTCCTGCACCTTCAGCTACTCACACAACTGTCAGTAATGTAGTTGGTGGCCCATTTCTTAATGAACTTACTGTAACTGGAGCAACTGGCGGAAGTGCAGCTTTTGTAATTGGAGAAACAATAACACAAGCAACAACTTTAGCTAAGGGTCGTGTTACTGGTATTTTTGGTGGTGCAACTAATACTTCTACTGATTCTGGTACAATTTCATATACAACACTAAGTGGAACTTTCTCAGGAAATGAGCTCATTACTGCGACTTCAAATGCTACTATTGGTGCTAGTCTTACATATGCAACTGGAGAGATTGTTACAGAATCAAGTAGTAGTAATACTGCTATATTGAGTGTAGCCAATCCAATCATAAGAGACACAATTACTGGTCAAGTTTCTGGTGTTACTGCAACTGTATCTGATGTTGTTGGTTCGTTTGGTAAGGGAGAAACGGTAACTGGTACTAATACAGTATTAACAATAAGTGGTGGTACGACATTTCCAGTTGGTAATCAATTAAATCAGACAATATTAACTCATCCAGCTCCTGGCCAGGCGTTCGTTGTTGGGGCAACAGTTAGTCAAGATACTACTAATGCAGCTGGTGTTGTTATTGCATCAGCAACTGGTTTAACTCATGTTAGAGATTTAGGATTAGGTACTTGGGGAACAGGTACAGATGTGGTTACAACAAGAACATTAACTCATCTTGCTCATACTGGCAATGCATTTACAGTTGGTGAAACCCTTACACAAGTTGCTTCTGGTACTAATCCTACTGGTGTTGTCGTAAGATCTAATACAGATTTTACTGAGTTTAGAGATTTGGGAACAGCAACATGGAATACAACTGATAATGTAACTGGTGGTACTTCAAGTGTTACTTTAGCTAATGCTAACTTAACTGCCGTATCAGCTGCTGGGGTTACTAATACTGCAGCCAATCTCGATACAGTAACTATTGGTAAGGGTATTGTTGCACATTCAGATTCTATTAGTACGGTACTGAAAGATGTAACTGGTACATTTGTCGCTTCAGCTGGATTAACTGATTATGAGACTGTGGCTGTAGAAAATGCTACTATATCTGCTATTGTAACTCCTTCTACAGGAACAGTTCAATCGCATGATGGATTCCAAACACTAACCACTAATGGTTCATTAGCAGTTGGAGATACTATCACAGACTCTGCTGGGTCGGCCGCCACTGCAACTATTGTATCAGTAGATGGTGATGAATATGAATTAACTCATCCAGGCGCATCAGCATTTACTGTTGGTAAAACTATTACTCAGGGTACTGCCACTGGTATTGTTTTGGCTGGTGGAGATGCAAATAAAACACTTTTTAGAAATTTAGCATCAGCAACATGGACTGCTGGTACAAATGTAACTCAAACATCACCGAATGTAACTGTATCTGCTGGTGATATTGATAGAGTCACATTTACCAGTGGAAGTTCATTTCTATCACATACAAAACATAGTGGTCTTTCATTTACTGTTGGCGAGACAATAACTCAAACATCAACTGGTGCTACTGGTACAGTTCTACATGGTTCAAGTGTTGATGAAACAGTATTCAAAAATTTAAATACAGGAACATGGGGAACAGCCAATAATGTAACTGGTGGAACTTCTGCTATTGTATTAACAGCAGGTAATTTAAATACTGTACATATTGGTACTTCTACTATTGTTATAAAGGAAGCAAGTAAGAAATTCTTAGTGGGAAATGTTACTGCTGACAGTCAAACAGTTGCAGCCAGAAATGTTACTGACACATTAAGTGATACAATGCTGGTAACTCCTGCGACTGGAAGATTTGTTGCTGGAGATATTATAACTGGTGGAACTACTGGAGCAGTTACTACAATATCAACAATAGATTCCCTCTTTACCATTGGTGAGACAGTAACTCAAGCAGGGTCAGTTCCTGCGACTGGTAAAGTTGTCAGTACAGCAGATACTCGCACAACTGTTACCGATGTCACTGGAACATTTGAGACATCAACTGTTGTAACTGGAGCATCGTCGAATATGAGTACAGCTCCGAGTGCAGTTGCGACTGGTGCAAGTGCTAATCTATCATCTGTTGGTGAGAATTTTGGTGGTGTAAGATCTGTTAGTATTACATCTGATAATATTGGAGTT
>VTLG01012478.1_pt1 | contig 15148 bp, 27 predicted proteins | sample 4694571 | NCBI WGS metagenome assembly VTLG01 (sample SAMN12604809, study PRJNA352737) | marine metagenome | biome: ENVO:00000447; feature: ENVO:00000209|ENVO:00000569|ENVO:01000036; material: ENVO:00002151; isolation source: viral sequences binned using virsorter ...
ATGTCGGTGCGCTACCCTTGCGGACGCTCCTGGCTTTTTTAGCGCTTGTGGCGCTGTCGTCTTTCCGACTGCCAGCAGGACGTTTTTCATCGCTACCCCGCATCACCCACTCAAAGTATTTATCTGCGAGTAGGTGAGGTTCTAAAACGTCACGCGCACTACCAAACTCGATTGCGTAACGTAAACACTCTAATCGTACTTCTACCAACTCATTCTGTTCCATGCAATACACCCATCAGATCATTCACCCTGTCAATGGCTCTCTGACGAGCCACAGGGTCTTTCCTGTTCATGTAATCAGGGCCACGCATGATCGCATCAATCTCTGCCTGTGCTGACTGACGGGACGCTAAAGTTGTTTGAGTAGCGTCGGAAACAGTGTCCTCACTAGTAACACTAGCGCGGAACTCTGCCATTTTAGCAAACGCGCGAATAAAATCAGGATGATTACCGACCTTAGTGCCGTCTGCTAACTTCATGTCAAGCAACTCACCGCCACCAAACTGCTTTGCAACTTTGCCAGCATCAGTTAGCTTTGCATCAAACTCATCACCCCATTCTTGACGCAGGGCCATTTCTGTAGAGTTTCTTTGCTGTGTTTCTGCTTGAATGTTTACTTCAGACGCGGCAGATACCATGCCCTTGTAGTATTCAAGAATGCCATTCGCTTGATCTGGCGTAAGGCGTAGGTTGTGAGCCATCTCTGCATAAGACTTTGCTCCATCTTCAGAAATGACCACGCCATCTGCGGCTATCTCGTAACCTTCCGAGCTTTCTGGTCGTCCTAACTTTCCATAGATGTTATCCAAATCTTCATCCGTCGGATTTGCTGGAAAGGCTAATTTGTCTGCACCAATCAAACGCTGCGCATTAACATATGACCTTGCAAGATTGCTTACATCTTTGATTGGGTTGAGACTTGGATGTTCCCTCAAATCTTCTGGTATCATCGACAAGAAATCGTGACCAGACCCGCCCTGTGCAACTTCTGCTGGTGTCTCCAGCGGCGCTGCTTCAGGCTGGGCTACCTGTTCGATAGCTTCCTCTGACATGCTTACTCCTTAATGATCATGTTGTGGATGTGTAAAAGGACGGCACGCTTGCCCTCCTCAAAAGCTGTGGCGTTGGCATCGCCAGCCACATAGCTAGAGGCACGCCAGTTAGAACGTGCCTCCAAGTCTCGCAAAACCTTTTGACCATGCTCCGAATCAAAAGTCTCACGATACATAAATTTGAGCTTATCTAGTTCCTTCACTCACCAACCATCCTTACAGCCTGTGCTGCCTGTGCTGTTGTATAAACATCCTCTTGTTCTTGCTGCCTTTGTAGCGCTTCTTGTTGCGCCTGCTGTCTTTGTTGACGCAACTCATTTACTTCACGTTGAGTTTTCAAAGTAACCTTTGGCACACCGAGTGAATCTGTAATGTGACGCACCAAGCCATCAGGATCGATATGATCTGCAACAGGCAAGCCCTCTGCAAGCGGCAACAAGATTTCAAGCGCCCTCATGGTGTTGTTCAGACCGCTCGACTTTTGCGCTCTTGCTAACGGCGAAACATACTCAATATCAATATCTATGCCCTGCAAAGATGTGGGTGGTACTGCCAACAAATCTGCACGCAACATCAAGGCAAACACACGATCAATCAAGGGACGCAACAACTCATTCATCAGCCTGCCGAGAACCGGTCCAATGACACGCATACGCTCTTCCTGACGCTGTATGACCTCTGTTGCTGTCATTTGCGCAGAGCCTGCTGTGAGTATCTGGTCTATGTAGAATGCCTGTCTTATCGCTGCCCTACGCTGCTCTTCCATGCTAAGGCCGATTGGAATGTTCGCACCCGTATTCAAGGGCGTAATTGTCTCTCTAGTGCCAGCACGGAAAAAATTTAGGCCGCCAGGTTGTGTGCGAATAGGCAGCATAAACCCGTCATCAGGAACGAGAAGCGGGGGATCAATCTGTTTCTGCGCAGCCTGAATGATTGTCTTAGACATTAGATTTATCATCTTAACGTCTGGCAACGCTGTCATGGCAGGCGATCTTCCCATCACCTCACCGGTAGCCTTTAAAAAGCGCGGCACAACATAAGGCAGTTCTTCAAAACCGCCCTCGCTGATAATCATTTCGGATTTTTTACAAATATACACCGACATAAACGGCATATTTAGGTTGTTTGGATTTAAAACATCCCTATCAATGCGTGGTGAGACAACATGAAGAATCTCAACCTCATCATCAGGCTTTTTCTCGAATGTCTTGCGAATGAAGTCACCAACATTTTCAAGGCCAAAGCGCTCTACCGCTTGCTCTGCTGTTGATTCATAGAGTCGGTAAACAGTATCGACCATGCCATACTGGTCTTCAGATACATAAAATTCAGAGATATGGCGGGTGCTGAACCTAAGTTTATCTCTGTCCATCTCACAGAACATGCAAGCTGTTCCAAAGACAACCAGATCGACGTATGCCTCATGCACTTCAGTTTCAAAGTTTGACCTTTGAAAGGCTTGCATCATACGCATGCTGGTGTCTTGAAGCCAACCGCGTACCTCATCGTCCCTGTTTAGGGCTTCATTTTTGATATCAAGATGAAACCAAGGCGATGCACCACTGGTCAGCATGCCATGCAGAAACGCCGCCATGAGATCAATAGACTGCAAAGCTGTGCCGTCGTAGATCAACTCCATCCGCTTTTCGCCACGGGAGCGCTTCTTTACGACATCAGACTTGCGAGGCAGCATATAGTCCGCAAGCTCCTGGTAATGGGTATCCCAGTTGTCTCGCTTGTATTTGAGATGATCGTATCTCTTGATGATTGGTGCTGCTTCTTTTGCCATGTCTAACCCATCAATGTTGGAGTGCCATCAGTTTCTTTCTTCTGGCCGAGCGCACCGGCAACGATAGTGGACTTACGACCACGACGCCGCCTCATCTCATCTCGCTGTGCTTCTTCAGCCATCGCTCTAGCACGCCCAATGTCTGGCTTTGGAGGTGGCGGTGGAGGTGGTGGCGGTGCTGGCATTTTTGGCACTAAAAAACTCATTTTTCGCTCCTATTCATAAAGAACCCCTCCACCTTCCAACAGAGTACCGCCTGCGCCTGGTTTTTTTGAGCGTGTTCGTGTTCTTCTTCCACGTGCCAAACCTTGAGTAGGGTCATCAGGAACTACTTCTGGTGTAACCTCTGGCGTCACCTCGGGTGATTGGTCGCCAAAAACTGTATCAATGATTTCTCCACCTATTTGCTGAAAAGGTTTCTCAATAATTTCTTCAAACGCCTCGTCTAATAAACTTGGTATATCCTCAATAGTATCTACTATCTCTCCACCTATCTGCTGGACAGGTTTCTCAATAACCTCTTCAAACGCTTCACCTAACAAACTGCCAATATCTTCAACAGTATCTGTTACCTCACCTATGATTTGCTGCACAGGCTGTTCAATAGGCTCCACAATTTCAGCAGCTATTTCTTGTGCGTCCTCTAGCAGACCACCTCCTACTTCTGCAACGGGCTGACCTACTGTTTCTATGAGAGTGGTGCCGACATCCAAGGCCGGTTGCACAACCTCTATGATTGCCTCTGGTATTTGTGGCACAACCTCTACGACATCTTGCACAACATCGGTAACTGGCGCTGCAACCTCTTGCGCACCCTCAAGCAAACTACCGCCTACCTCTGCAACGGGCTGTCCCACTTCTTCAACAACGGTAGTGCCAACATCTAAGACCGGCTGCGCAACCTCTATGACTGCCTCTGGCACTTGTGGCACAGCCTCTACAACCTCTTGCACAATCTCTGTAACCGGCGCTGCAACTTCTTCAACAACTTCAGCAACAGGCGCTAATATTTGTTGTACTACACCGCCCATCACCGTCTCCTAAATCTGGAAAGGATTGTAGTCACTAAGCGCAACTTGCTGTGAAGGGCGTCCAACACTCGCCCTGTTTTCCAGCCCAACAGCCAGATACCTAAACGCATCCGCGCAGTGAGATGTGTAATCATGCCTTGGATGATCGCGAAATACTTTTCTTTTATCGTCCCAATCCTGACGATACTGCCGGAGCATTTCCAATCCATCCTTACACCTGTCTCTGTCAAAGCAACATTTAGGTATCAGCAGCCTAGCTGCATTGATGCCATCGGCAACTTTCATTTTCGGTATAACACGAAAACGTATGCCTAGCGAGTATGCAGTCTCCAAACGACTTTTACCAGACCCCAACTCCCGCACCTCAATGTCATGCGGTGCCAGGTGGTCGCCATAGTGATAATCTTTTTGCTTGAGAATGTCTGCGTAGTGATCAAGACCAACGCCAGAACTTTCATAGTAGTCGATGATATTCACCGCACCGCCACGAAAGACCTGCGCAAACCAGATAGCTGTGCTGTCGTTTATACCCAAATCCCATGCGGTATGCACAGGATAAGCAGGATCATATGGAGTCCTTGTAACCCTTCCATTATCTTCGGCATCCACCAACAGCTTTGCATAGTAGGCTCCGATAATAGCAGCGGTAAATGAACACTCATATTCCTGTTCATATTGTTCCAGCGTCATCTGCGCTTGCGCAGCTTCAAGTTCTTCTGCTTTTACAAGATTGCTTTCAGACGCCTTTACAACCTTGTGATACCACTGGTCAGAACCATTTGCTGTCTCTGACTTGGCCTGTTCCAATAGATCAAAAAAATGATTATGGCCTGCTGGGGTGCCTAAAAATACAGCCGCACCCTCTCTGTCGGATAGTGCCGGTCTTACAACCTCCCCCCATACCCTGGGATTTTGCATGCCAAACTCATCGAATACACATAGATCAAGATAGATACCTCTCAAACTATCGGGATTCTCGGCAGACAACAGCATCAGCCTGCCACCATTCGGAAAGTCTACACGCAGTTCAGTCTCATTGAAACTAACGCCAGGGATCACAGACGCATAATACTTTACATAATCCCAAGCAATACGCTTCGCCTGCGTAAAGGTGGGCGCAATAAACGCAACTCGTGGCCTGGGTAGCTCACAAGTCAGCGCATACTTTATCAAATGATTTACTGCCCAAACCGTCTTGCCAAAGCGACGGTGCATCACAAGTACGTTCCAACGCTTTACGCTGGAGTGCATCTCAGCCTGTAACTCTCTTGGCTTGTAAGGAATCTTTACCTGCATCAATCCTCCAAAAAAGGATTGGCTTGGACTGCTGTCAGAACACAAAATCTTGCAGCGACACCTCAAAAACTAACCGCCAAAACGGCTCGCAGAAGTTGGTTAACGTTACAAAACTAGGTACAGCCCAAGCCAAACTGGGATGTCTAAGATTCCTCCCAAACAATTCGTACTGTGCCGTCACTTACCTCTACACCAGCACGGCTCTTCGCATCACCATACTGATCCGGCATGACCTTGCCAACCTTCCAACGCACATGCAGGGCATAGTCCCTCAACACATTCGGATCATACTTCTTCTTACCTTGAAGCTGATCCTGATACATAACCTCTACATCCTCTAACGCCTTCTCAGCACTCTGCTGCTGCGCCCTGCGGATAAGATTACCTAACTCAACATCGTCCTGCATCTTGGCATACAAAGACGACCTACTGATCTTCTCCTGCCTACAAGCACTGACAAGACTGTGGCCGTCCATCACCAACGATGCAACTGACTCTGCCTTGCTCTGGGTTAGCCTAGCCATGTCTCCTCCGGCTGTGTGTGGGTAATGGTCAAGTAATGTACATGCAAAGGTGCCGCGCGTCCCGGGGGCGACGCCTTAGATTTATACCCCCCTATGCCTGCCGTGCCGCATTGCAGCGCTGTCATTGCGTCGCTGCATTGCCGCGCGTCACTGTCCATGCTGGCCGTGTAGTGTGTAGCAAATCCCAATCACAACCCAGCCATTCGCTGTGCCGATCGGTTGCCATTGCTTGCCTTGCCATGTCCTGGGAATGCTTTGCTGTGTTGTGCTTTGCTTGGAATATTTCTGAAATATCATTTTTTTTGTTGACAGTCTATCCCCTGCCAATGGTAGGCTTTCATATCACTAGCAATGACAAAGGATCAGAGACTATGACAACACGCACTCAAACAGAACGCGCCGCTTGGGCCATCCAATACTGGTCACGCGAGTGGCACGCCGCTTTCGACAGATCAACCGCCATTGATTGCCAGCATGGCAGCGACGAATGGATCGGCGCCATGGAAAACCGGCAGCAATACGCCGCCCATGTTCAGCACGCATGTGAAAAACTCGGTGTGCGCATGAGCGAAGTTTTGAACACTGTTGCATTTCACGATTACAACGAATGGCAGCGCGGTATCGACCGCCAAGTTGAACAACGCCGGGCAGCGCGTGCGGCTGGCATTCGGGTGGAGTTTTAATGCCGATGATTGCCACAACCCTAGACGACTAGAGCGGCGGCAGGGACAACCCTGCCACCCCTTGATTGCATCGCGTATGCAATGAAGGGGTGAATGCCCAACACTAGCAACAAAGGATCAAACACCATGAAACAAATGACCAAGACTGAAATGGCTGTGCTTGCTGGCCGCAGTGTTTATCATGACCTACGCGCTAAGAGTGTGGCCGACGGCATGGCCGCAAGTGAGAGAGTGGTAAAGAAAAGCACCAACACCAAGCTTGGCAAGCGCGTAACCAAGGGCAAGCTAGCAGGTTTTCCGATCTTCACAGTAACACTAGAAGAACGCGCCACCTGCCCCCGCTCCTGCATCCATTGGGGTGACTGCTATGGCAACAACATGATGAACGCCACACGCTATGCGGCAGACGATGAATTGATTGAGCAAATAGAAGCAGACCTTGCGTTCTATCAAAGCAAATATCCGAAAGGATTTCTTGTGCGCTTGCATGTGTTGGGCGATTTCTTTTCCGTTGGATACGTCGCGCAATGGGCAAAATGGCTTGGCATGTTTCCCGCGCTGCATGTTTACGGATACACGGCAAACCAGCCAGACGCTACAGACAGCCAAGAGCGTGCCATAGGGCAGGCCTTGCTTACCTTGCGCAATGAATGCGGCATGCGCTTTGCTGTACGGTTCTCTGGCTCTTACAGCCAAGAGTTTGCGGCACTGTCATATGACGACGCTAGAGCCGTTGCGCTTGTTGCAGATAAGCAGGCTTTCAAATGCCCGACACAAATCAGCAAGGCCACTGGCAAGCTAGCCAAGAAGGGCGAAGAGACACTAGCGCCAGACTGCGGCGCATGTGGCTTGTGCTGGCAGGCATCAAAGCCTGTTGTCTTTATCACTCACTAGAAAAGGATCAGAAACAATGAGAAAGACAATCAAAACCATTAAGCGGCTGGCGAATAGCAGCATGGGCAACCCGGCTTTTGAGATCACATTCACAACAGGCCAAGCGGTACGCACCAAGGCCAACATATCAGACGCATATATCATCCATGCTGGCATGGAAGGCAAAAGCGTTGATGTTGAGATTGAGACAACCAAAAGCGGTCGGCAGCGGATTGTCGGCATCAACTACTAGGGGGCAAAGAAATGGCGCAAATAGTGGAATTAAATCGAGACTATATCAGGGGCGTTCATGCCGCAAAGCTAGAGGTAGCAACAGGCGAAATATACGATCTGAACGACGCTCTTTATATGTTTCAGATTGACCCTGCCGACAGCGAATTTCAGCGCGGATATCATGCAGGGCTGTTGCAGGTTTACAGACAGCAAAAGGGTTTAGGCGCATGATCAGGATAATCATTGGCACCATAACAGCGCTAAGCGTTGGCCTATTGCTGGCTTTCCTGGCGCTGAATATAGCTACAGGTTGCGCACTGGTGAATGATTGGTCGCACCCGTACTGCATCACACCCCTAGACCTAATCGGAGGCTAACAGAAAAATGAATAAGGTAATAAACGAGCTTTGGGATGAGGTTTACAGCCACCCGCTATTCAGTGAAGAGATAGCGCGGAAGATCAAGAAAGAGGTAAACGTCGGCGTGACCTTTGGCACAGACAGATCGACGCTCACACGCAACTTGCTTGTCCGCACTAGGGATTTCCTAGACATGATGCAGCGCATTGAAAGCAGGGATTGACGAAACAGAAAAGGCAGGGGGAAAGGATCAGCTAACCCCCTGCCTTAACCTTCACTAGCAAGGGAAACATAGCATGACGGCAGAACAATTCAAAGCTGAAAGGCAGCGTCTGGGTCTATCACAGAACGCAATGGCAAAGCGTATAGGTGTAAGCCTGCACGCTGTTTACTACTACGAAAGCGGCAAGCGAAAAGTGCCGGAACCTGTAGCACTTTTACTGGAGTCACAGCGCGTCTATGACAAACTACTAGCAGAGAAAGGATCAGAGTGATGGATCAAGATATTATGAAAACAAGCCGCGTTGATGTGGCTTATGTGTATGTCAGACTGGCAGGCATATTAGATAGCCATGATATAGCTTACGCAGCTTCAAGGTTTCTTGATGAGTTGGCGTACAATTATGAAATAGATACAGGTGAGAAGATTGGAGAGATGCTTGCAGAGAAAGGGTCAGAGTGATGAGGGCAACGACGTTTAGCAGACCGCGCACAGAGGCTGGAGAGTTAGCACAGAAGATGCAAATAGGTGAGTCGGTGTTGTTTGATAACGAAAAGGACGCAGACCGATTTAGGCATTGCATACGATGGTATCACGGCAGCCGCAGCTCCAGCATCAAGAAAGTGCCAAGGATCGGTTGGCGTGTATCACGCAAAAAGTAAAAGAGAAAAGGAGAGGGGCGAAAGCCCCTCTTAGTTTAGGGAGGAAATGCGTTGCTCTAACAATGCTGCGCGGCAATGATCCTAAGCAATGCTTGCTATGCGATGCACTCAGCCATGCTTTTTTTATATAAATAAAAGGAAAGCATGTAGGCATTGCGATGCTTACTAGGCAATGCCTCCGTTTGCTGCACGGCAAATGCTAAGAACAAATCTTAAATATCATGGATCGTGTTGACTGGCAAGCCCACTAAAATATTCCATTATTCATGTACTAGGGGAGGAATATTGAAATATCAAAACGGGATAGCCTCGCGCACGATATAGAACCAAGTAGGCAGAGAAACGAGAACCGTTGCATCAGAGCCAGTAAACTCAGGGTTTACGCTGGAGAGAAACAGGCGGCAGATTGGCTCTTGCCTGTCATATTTGACGATCAGACAAGGCGATAGCTTGTGAAGGGCAGCAGAGTCCACAGCTTGCGCCCACATGGCGTCAGAGCCGCCCACAGGGCCTTTGGCGTAGCGTTTACACTCAATCGACCAGTGCGGGATCAGGATATCTGCGCCGCCCTTTTCCTGATATTGAGAAAGGTTCCTGCGAACATTCTCGTAACCAAGATGGTCCTTAATTTCATTGCAACACCATCTTTCAAACGCGGAACCTTTATTGCGCTGCATCTTGCTCATTCGTCAGCCATGAAATCTTTCATGTCAGCTAAATAGTTTTTCGTAGCTGTCTTTTTAGTGACATCACCACCACCAGCTGCATAAAGCCAAAGCAACGCATACTTAGAGAATGGTTTCTTTTCAGCAAGCCACTTACGTTTTTTTTCACAACCCAACACTTCAAGGCTTTCCCATATGTATGGACGGCGTTTTTTTCTGTTACTCACTGCAACGCACCCTGCCCATCAATGTCTGTCTCAGAGAAAGGTTCAGGCTCTTGATACTCACCAGTGCCGTCGCACTCCCAACATCTGTCAGGCACGACATCGCCCTCGTCCCATGTAGATGCTACACGCACCCAACCAGAGCCGTTACATTCGTGACATTTTTTCTGTGAAGAAATCATTTGGCTTTACCTCACCATTACTAGCCAGAAAGATGCGCCGCATGGTCTCCGATGATGGGAACCTGCTGCCGTCAAGAATCCGGCAAATAGTAGACCTCGAAAAGTTACACTGATAAGCGAACTTGGCCTGGCTGATCTTATTTACTTTGAGATATTCAGATAACGTCATTCTTTTTTTCTACATTGTTGTTGCCATAGAGTCAATTCTGTGTAAATACTGTTGACAGTTGACACGATAAGACACGATAAAGCATGTTATGACACAGAAAAACACAGGAAACAACACTATGACAGATAAGAATGAACAGCTTTTGATGCAGAAGTATCAGGCATTTGCCAAGGGCCTCAACAGCATCCTTGAAATGCAAAACAAGCGGGATCAGTTCGATCTGCTTTTTACTACGCGGATGAATATTGAAAAGGAAAACGACCCACTTTTTGAGCCTTTGACAGGGAAGATCGACGACGTGCTGATGTATCAGGGCTTGAGCCTGTTCAAGATGGGCGGACACGATCTGCGCGACGATGACATGATGGGTTATTGCTCACATTGCATTGACGTTTTGATTCAAGAGATTTCCTACATCCGCTACTGCGGCGGCGATATGGATCGTGTGTTTGAAATCTGGATAAACAAGATCAACGAGATGGAAGAAGAGTTGCATCAGAAAGGTGAGGCATGCTTACCGCCCCAAGTCCAAGAAAGACGCCGCAAAGCTCAAAATGGTGGTGAGTGATATGGCGAACGAAACACCAGCTTACCGACAAGAGTTTGGCGCTGCACACGACAGCGCATCAGGCGCAACACAGGACAAATGGGAGTTTGCTCTCAAGCTGTATTGCAGACACTTGCAGGTAAAGATGCCGATGGCAGCGCGTCCCATGTGCGGCATCGTTGTGCAGGACGGTGCAAACAAAATACTGGGGCTTGACAAGTACCAGCCACTTATCGGCCAGCAAGATGGCATGGAACAAACCAAAGCCATTGCAGAGGCCATTCAGCGCTTCAACAAATATAAGCCAAGAGATTGGGATGACGGCAAGGACGCAGAAGAGTTTGAGGCGTTCAAAGACTATATTCCAGACATGATTTTGCACGCAGTAGAAGGCGTGCGTGAGCGGTTCAAGGCCGCGAACATGATTGAAGGCGAATATCAGCGCTGGCACAACGAGCCAAAGATTGATGTGCCGGTCATGCTCTATCAAGACTATTCTGGTGGTGGCATCCAGTGTGATCTGAAAGCCAAGCCACCTACGCGCAACCCACTCAAAAAGGACGGCACTCGCTCATGGCGCGTGCCAAAGGTGGAGGGCATGAAGCCCAACGCGCAACAACAAATTCAGCAAGCTGTCTATTTCAAAGCAACTGGTGAGCCACCGTCACTGCTGTTTGTCAGTGCGTCAGGTTACTACATAGCCGACGCCGACAACTGTGACTTGCTCAAACCAGAGGCTTTGGATCGCGCATATGCTGAGGCAGTGCGGTCATGGCAGATCAGTCAAAATCTGTTGAAAGCCGCAAACGGATCATGGCGCACCCTGGCTGGCTTAGTGCAGCCAGACTTCAACGAAATAGCACGGCGTCATGGTCCATCAATCGTAGATGTAGCCAACCAACTATGGAGGTTTTAATGGCACGCAAAGCAAACCCTGTGAGCATCAGCTTCACAAAAGAAGAACTTATGGCTGGAATCAAGATGGCTGAGTTTGATGTCGTGGGATCGGCAGAACACATCCTTCACGCTTTGATGCAACCAAAGGAAGGTAAGATTTCAACAGATGATCTGCGTGGATACCGCGATGCGATTGACTACTACGTCAAAATGCGCGGCGCGTATGAGCGTAAGTTTGGGGAGGTCAAAGATGCTAGCTGATTTGTTTGACACCCCGACCTACAGGCTGGTGCGCAGGGATGACCCTGCCACTAGCCATGACGCCGCAGAGAGCATCGACGCGACGGCCTTGGAAAGCGTAGTAGCCGATGCAATTTGGGAGTTTGGTGCAGCAGGCGCGATTGCTGATGAGGTCTGCAATGCCCTGCCGCGACATGCTTATAACACGATCACACCACGTTTCAAGCCGCTAAAAGACAAAGGCATCATCATCACTGATGGCACCCGCCGCAAAGCCAAGTCAGGGCGCGGCCAGATGGTCATGTGGCACAAGGAGTTTTACCAGGGAGCCACCGATGGATGACCAACAGATTTTCGATGCAATAGTAAGCCTCAAACCGCACCAAAGAAAGGAGCTTGGTATCTATGACTTAAAGGGCATAGGTGATGCGTTGCGGGAGTCTGGCAGAAAAATCTCGACCAGAAGCATACAACGCATGGTCTATGAAGTTCAGGATTTCCCGGTCATTAGAGAGGGCGGCCACAGCAAACGCCAACGAATGTTTTTTAGATTGGCTGATGTTGAGGCTCACTTGGATCGTCAAATTAACGCGCTGAAAAAGCATTTTGGAGAAACCGATGGCAAATGAACCCGTCGATATCGGCACCCCGCACGTCACCCGCGAGGATATGCAAGACAGCATAGACAGGCTGTGTATTAAGTTTGACAACCTGGAGAAAGGCAAAATTAAAAAGTTGTTTGCCAGGCTTGATGATCTTGAAAGGTCTGATTTGCAAGCGTCCTATCGGTTTCGACAGGACCAAATGAACGATGTGATGAACCGCATTGACACTACAGACAAGTTGTTGAAACAAGTCTGGTCAAAAAAGGATGAGATGGATGCGGTGGTGAGTGAGATCAATGATCTTTACCAGCGTGTGGATGAACTTCATCAGGCTCAATACGACGCTAACGAGAGACTAAGCGATATGCAAAAGTCTCTCACGCTGTTTATCCACCTGGTCTCTGATAAACTTGGCATTGAACAGGGAGAAAAAAATGGCTGATCTCAAGCAAACAATGCAGCTTGTCTCTGAACTTAACGAGAGTCATGGCGTCAGACAGAAGGGATCAAAAAAATACACTATGGTTGTGCATAGGATGGAAGCGTTCCGTCAGGTGCATGGCACTGATTTTGGTGTGGACACAAACATCCTGGTGGACGATGCGCAGCGCGTGGTCGTCAAGGCCACAATACACAACATGGATGGCACGATTGTCGGCAGCGGCATGGCCGAGGAGATCAGAGGACAGGGAAACGTCAACAAGACAAGTGCCTTAGAAAACTGTGAAACCTCTGCCATTGGGCGTGCCTTGGCATCTCTTGGCCTTGCTGGCGGTGAGTATGCGTCTGTTGATGAGACAGACGCGGCACACAGGAAGGAGGAAACCATCAATGAAAACATCATTGAGCTACAGCGGCAAGCTGAAGTGTTCCTGCCAGAGTTCGATCAGAAGGGCTTCAACGATTGGATGAACGCCGAGTTCACCATGAAATGGATGCAAGTGGCTGGGAAACAACATCCAGACATCTATCAAGAAATCAAAAACGCATGCCAAAATAAGAACAAGGAGTTCAAAAAGAATGGCTAAACGCTATGACACCATCACATACATCAAGCTCTTTGCAAACACTGATGCCAAAGCAAAGGCACAGTATAGCAACAGTAATTGGCAACCTTATTCGTTTGAGTCAAAAGCTCCTGCGGACCTCATGTTCAGAGAAGGCCAGCAACATCAAGTCTCAATGTTTGTCAACGAGGACAATACTATCTCTATTCGTATCTCAAGAGTTACCGAATACGAGAGTGAGGACAGTATCGCTGACGGCATATCACAACGCGCCATGAAGCCTATCGGCAACGTCATCAGTGCCAAGCACGCTGCGCCACAGACAAAAGGAGAGGACGATGACCCCGATATCCCCTTCTAGCGCCATTCTAAGCCCCCGTGAGGCGGCTTTGATACTTTTCGGCACTGACAAGCGATCCAAGGTGCAACACCTGCGTAGCCTGCTTAAAAAGGGCGTGATCAAGGGATACCAGTTCCAGGGTAGGTGGTACATCACAGCAACAGAGATAGAAAGGATCACAGATGGTGGAGCCGACCTTTCTGATTATACCCCGTAACGACGGGGTTATTGTCAGCATTGACGGAGTTCTTAGAACCAAGGAGATGAACGCCACACAGATGTTGAACCTTGCGTTGCAGTGTCTCAATGCAGGATTGGAGATGAAGAGAAATGAAGAAGCGCAGCAAACAGAAGACAAAGAGGAGGAGCCTTCCATTTGACTGCGCCCGATGTCAGAAGGCTTGTGACTATACCCATGATGACTGGGTGTCACTTGCCTCTGGCGAGGATATCTGCTGGGCGTGCTACACCAGCAAGACTAAGTGATTACATCCTACGCTTTGGCCTTTTTCCAGCCTTCTTCATCGCTATAGCTGTAGCTGCTTGCTTCTTGGCCTTGGCACCCTTCTTCTTCATGCCGCCGCCTGGTTTCATCTTTCCATAGTGTCCTGGCATTATGCTTTTCCCTTCTTGGCTTTGTTGCGTTTGGATATTGCTGCCGCCTTCTTCCTAGCGTCAGCCTTGCTGCTTGCACCCCATGCCCTGAGAGAAAGCAGAAGCCGGGTAGGTTTGCCCTTCGCATCTCGTTCTGGCCCCTTTGCATTGCCCATGCGTGCGAGGAAGCTAGCCCTGCGTGGGTTGTCCCCACTCTTCACAGGGCGCTTCAAGTTTGCACCTGTGGTTCGTTTGAAAAAGTCCCTGCCCTTCTGGTTCAAACCACCTTTGGGATTTTGAAACCTTTTAGCTACCATCTGCGACTGCCCGAATCCTGTCACTGATACGCAAAGCACGATGCGGGGTTTGTTCTTTTGCCCAGCGACTATCGAGTATTTCGTCAGCCAAGGCCGACCAGTTGCCTTCGTTTGCAAATGCAACAGACTTTTTGAATTTGCTGAGAGTAGGCCGACCAAGCTGGAACGCCATGTTTGCCAAGCAAAGCTGTATCTCTTCCGGCATATCGTCAAAGTCCTTGAAGATTATCCGGCAATCATCAATCGTAACGTCTATATCACTATCAAACGCTTCATTGATTCGGTCGTCACTAACCTCTGTGCCAACCGGCAAGGGCCATTCAGGATCATCCAGGGTCACAAGGTGTCCGATCCCCAAAGTTTTGTGCCCAAGAGAGCATAAATACAAAGAGTTTACACGCCCCTCGTCGCTGGCAATCTGTTCGCGTAGCACTTCTAAATTCATGCCCTTGCTTTCTTCTTCTTGCTCTTGCGCAGCTTGGCAAAGTCAGCGCCAGTAATCTTGTTCCTGGGCGCAGCAACCTGTGCAAGTTTCTTTTGCTTGGGAGACAGTTTCTTACCAGGCATCATGTTCTCCTTTTACGCTTTGGCTTTTTCAACAAAGACTCAAGCATCTTGGCTTGTCCTGCGTGTGCCTT
>VTLG01009953.1_pt1 | contig 15141 bp, 4 predicted proteins | sample 4694571 | NCBI WGS metagenome assembly VTLG01 (sample SAMN12604809, study PRJNA352737) | marine metagenome | biome: ENVO:00000447; feature: ENVO:00000209|ENVO:00000569|ENVO:01000036; material: ENVO:00002151; isolation source: viral sequences binned using virsorter ...
AATGTCACTGAGATTGAATCATTTAGATTTGAACCAACTTTAGATCCTAACTCTGATATTGACTATGATTTAAAAATATTCACATCAGATTTTAATACAGATAATGATAGTATTGGATCACAAATAGTTGGTCCTATATTCTTGAATTCTAGAATTCAAACATGTGCAGCAAATGGCACAACACTTGTTGCAATATATAATTTAACTAACAATACTGGTTCTAGTCTTTTTTACGAATCAAATTATTCTTCTATTCATGCGATTGATACGGTAGATAATAGCATGAATTACATTGAGGCACTTGTTTCAAATTCAGGTGATGATACATTTGTTGCACAAGCATATGCTGATACTGGATCTAATAGTTTATCTCTCAACCAGATTGGTATTGTAACATCTTACATTGCAAATATTGGTTCTGATCCTTACATGTTTGTGACGTTTGTGAATAACAGTTCAAATCCAGTAAAAGTAAAATCTAAAAATATTGGTTTTGGAACGGTTGGAAATGCTAATGATACATATAGATTTAAATCACCTAATCAGTTAAATGGTTCTGAAAGAACTTCAATATATTCAGGAATTACATCAGTAAATACAGGTGTTTCTACATTTGTTAGTTTAAATTCACAATTGTTTAATGCTGTAAAGTCTGTTGTTGAAGTTAGCATTGGTGCTTCTAAGGCAGTGCATGAAGTCACAGCACTACATGATGGTGTAAATGCTTATGTTCAACCATCTGAATCACTATCGATTACAAAAGATAGTAATACAGAGTATGATCCTTCATCAGGATTAGGAACATTTAGTGCTTCTTATACACCAAGTCATTTCCAGATAAAATTCCATCCAGACGATTCTGTTGGTGTTTCTACAGTGGTTACATTTAATCATTGTTTTTATACAGTTCTTGACAAAGTAAATGATCCATTAAACTTAACATATGGACCGATTACAGAAGATAATGAGGTTAAAGAATATAATGCAGTTGAAGGTGATAGGGTTAACAGAACAGAATTTACATTAAGAAATAACAATGTTCCAATATTCTCTAAAAATTTCGATCCATCTCTTTCATCAGATGTAACTTTATCTAGTGGTAAATTCAATATCCCTAATCACTTCTTTAGAGAAAATGAAGAGTTAATTTACACACCTAAATCTACATTTGTTGGTGTAGGTTCAACTCCAATGCAATTTAAAAATGGATCAATAATTGATACCTTACCAACAACTGTTTTTGCAAAATCAGTTACAAAAGAGGCATTCTTTATATCCACAACAAGAGCAGGTACTGCAGTTACATTTACTGGAATTGGTGAAGGTAATTTCCATGAATTTGCCATGGCAAAACGTAATGAGAAAGCATTAATATCAGTTGATGATACAGCACAATACCCCTTAATCAGAACAGACGTAACACACACATTAGAAAATAATGTAGGTTCTGAAGTGGGTTTAACTACAACAATTATTAATCTAAGTGGTATTAGTACAATATCTGTAAATGATATTTTAAAAATAGATAATGAACTTGTTAGAGTAAGAAATGTTGGAGTAGCAACAACCAATGGATCACCTGTTGGAACTGGGGGAACATTTAATTTAGTTGAGGTTGAGAGATCTTTTGTTGGTACAATAAATGATACTCATTCTGATGGAACAACAATTGAAAGATTTAGAGGTAATTACAATATTGTTGGAAGTAACATATTCTTTACAGATCCACCAAGAGGTAATCCAAGTCAAGAGAAGGATGATAGTAATTTAGATACTCCAAGATCAGATTTTAACGGTAGAGTTTATTTAAGAAATAATTATGGAACAAATGAAATTTATGATGATATTTCTGATCAATTTACAGGTATCACTACTACATTTACACTTAAAGTAGGTGGAGCAAATACTGTTGGTTTGGGAACTACTGGTGGATCTGGTATCTTGTTTATAAATGGTGTATTCCAATCACCATCAACAGTCAATAATCCAGATAAAAACTTCAAGATAATTGAAAGTGGAACTGGTGCAAGTGGTGTTTCAAGTGTATTCTTTACAGGAATCACATCATCTGATGGATCACCTTTTATATCCAATAATAATATTAATTTAAATGAGTTACCAAGAGGAGGAGTTCCTGTTTCATTCGGATCTACCGTTACGGGACTAGGATATGCACCCACAGTTGGTGCAAGAGTAAGAGTGATTACTAATTCAAGTGGAGAAATAACAAGTGTTGTAGGAGTTGGATACAGTGGATCTGATTTAGGTATAGTAACTGCCACATATAATAATGTAACTGGAATTGTAACTATTCAGACAATAAATGAGCATAAATTCAAAAATTCAAATGAAACTGTACTATTAGAATCACTTCAGTTTGATCCTGCCCTATCTTTAACTAGAACTGAATTTCCAGTAGTTTCAATAGCAGCAACTAATGTCTTTGGTGCTAATATTGGAAAAAATGCTACAACCCATGCTTACGTTGGATCAGGGACAGTAAAACCTAAGTTTAGTAACCTAACATTTGGATCTGGATATAATGGTCTTGGAACTATTGATGTTAATGTTAAAGACTTTGGATATGAACATCGTTTTGTATCTGCTGATGTAAATGGTCTTGATAAAAATGGTGGTGCAGATATTACTGCGACTAATGCTGAATATGATCCTACAACAGGTATCATGATAATAACATCTCCTAACCATGGAATGAATACAAATGATTTACTTAAAATAAAAGATGCTTCTATAAGATTCACATGTTCAAGAGATGATTTCAAAACTGTTCACGGATATCCAAGAACATCTGATCCTGCGTATAACACCTTTAAACAAATAACTTATATAACTGATGACGTATTCAGTTTAAATGTTGGTGTTAACATTGGTACAGGAGCACAGATAAGTGCTGTAGCTGGAGTTGGTGGAACTGCCATATTTACAATTGATAATGCTGGATCAAATTATCAAGATCCTGAAGTGTTTGTATCAGAACCATCATATTCAAATTTGGCAGTTACTGGTGTTTCACGACTTGGAATCGGTCCAACAACAGATACAGGAACTAATTTGAAAGTAAATGCGGTTGTTAGTGCAAGTTCAACAACTGGAATTGGGTCAACTCTATTTGGAGTTTCAAGATATGAAATAGTTGATTCAGGTTTTGGATTTAAAAAAGGTGATGTTATTGAAGCTGTTGGTTTGGTTACTGCCAAAGGAATGAATTCATTCTCACCAAAATCAACTCTTTCTGTAGATGAAATATATTCAGATTCTTTTGCAATGTGGCAATTTGGTGAATTTGATTATATCGATTCAATTAAACCACTTCAAGATGGTGTTCGAACTAAATTCCCGTTAAACCTTAATAATGAATTAATAAGTGTTGAAGCTTCCGCAAATCTAATAAGTTCGGTATCAATAGAAGGTATATTTTTGGTAACAGTTAACGGTATAATTCAAGAACCAATTAAAGCATATACAATATCAGGTGGAACTGCTATTAACTTTAGTGAACCACCAGCTGGTGAAACTGTGCCTGGTAAAAATGATGGTGATGATATAAGTATCTTATTCTATAAAGGAACTGGTGGAGTTGATTCTCAAGTGATTGAGGGTGCGACATCAATTATTAAAACTGGTGATGAGGTTAGAATTGAATCAATTATTGATCAATTTGGAAATAAGATAAAGACCCAAGATAATCGTACTGTAACAGGAATAGAAACATCTACTACATTACAGACAAATGTATATCGAAATCAAGGTATTAGTGATAGTGTATCAAGACCTTTGACACTTGTTAGACAAAAAGTTGACAAAACAATCAATAAAGTTTTCTTCTCTAAAAAGAGAGCTGAACTTGAACCAAGAATAAATCCAACTGCAAAAATCATTGATGATGTTCTTCAATCCGATTCATTCTTCTTTGTTGATAATGCGGATTATTTCAATTATGAAGATGAATCTACTGCTATTTTCACTGCTGATCTTATTTCAGGAGAACCTACAGTCGGAGCAGCAGTAACAGCAACAGTTAATGACAGTGGTGGTGTTCAAGAATTGACAATAACTAATCAAGGTTCTGGTTATGTTAATGCAGGTGCTGGTTCAACTTTAAATCTTCCAATTAAAATATCTCCTCCAGTGGGTGGTGGTACAACAGCAACTGCTGCAACTGCAACCATTTCAGGAGGAAAAGTTGTTTTAGCAGGAGTAATTATTGCAGGTTCAGGTTATACGAATACAAATCCACCACAATGTATTATTGAAAAACCACCATTTAAATATGAAAATTTAACAACTAATGGAGTTACTATCACGGAAAGCACTGGTATTGTAACTGGTATTTCTACTACATTGTTCAATACTAATTTGGCTATCACATTTACAATTAAGAGAAGTAGTACTGATTTTAATCCAATAGCAGTTGGTGATCCAATTTATATTTTCGATACAAATGTTGGTGCAGGAGTAACATCATTAATCAATGGTGGAGAAAATGGTGAAATTGTAGGAACAGGAACCACTTTTGTTGATAACATCTATCAAGTAGCAAGTTTCACAACTAATAATGACGTTGGTTTTGTTACTTGTTGTATAAATTCAAATACTATAACAACAGGTATGAGTGCTGTTGGATTCACAACAGCACCAGTTGGTAAGTATTCTGTTGGAAAAATAAGTGGATTTACTAGATCATCTTCACCTATAATATTCACCGTAAGAGGACTGACTGTTGACTCAGGGTTATCAACTTTCCCAACACTTAAAAGAACTGGTGGATCGGACACACTTGCAAAATCAGGTGGATTAATTACACCATCTTAAATAATGTTAAATATTATGTATAAATATCTAAAAAACTATTAATATGCCAGCGGTAGTAACAGATCAATTTAGAATAGTAAACGCAGGTAATTTTGTAGATTCTGTTTTAGACTCTAGTAATTCTTATTATGTGTTCTTGGGATTACCAAATCCATCAGCAGCTGGTTTTGGTAGAACGACTTCAAGTAATCCGACTTGGCCGTCTGATCCTGTCGATAATCAACAATATCTAACTCACTACAGAGATACTTCACTATTCGGTAAAAAAATAAATTCTTCAAACATTCGAAGAGTAGTAAAAAAACATACTTGGGCAGCTAACACAAGATATGATATATATCGTCATGATTACAGTGAGCAGAATAATCAAGCACCAAATTCTAAAACTGGAAGTTTGTATAAAACAAACTACTATGTTATAACTTCTGAATTTAAGGTTTACATATGTCTTTCAAATGGAGGATCTGGTGATCCCAATTCAACTGATGCAAAAGGAGTTGAATCTCTAGATGAACCAACATTTACTGATTTGGAACCAGCAGCTGCTGGAACTCAAGATCCATACGTATGGAAATACTTATTCACAGTATCACCAAGTGATGTAGTAAAATTTGACTCAACAGAGTATATTGTTTTGCCAAATGATTGGTCAACTTCTACTGACCCACAAATTCAGGCAGTTAGGGAATCAGGAGATTCTGATATAAACAAAAATCAAATAAGGAAAGTTTATATCGAAAATAGTGGTAGTGGTTATGGTCCTGATAATACTTACACATGTAATATACTTGGTGATGGAAGTGGAGCACAGGTAAGAGTAACAGTTATTGATGGGAAAATTACTGATACACTGGTGACTAGTGGTGGATCAGGATATACCTTTGGTATGGTAGATCTTGAAGATTTGCAGAATAATGTATCAACTAGAGCAAAGTTAATACCTATTATTCCTCCATCAAAAGGTCATGGGTTTGATATTTACACTGAACTAGGTGCTGATAAAGTCTTGGTATACTCTCGTTTTGATGATTCAACAAAGGATTTTCCCACTGATACTCATTTCGGTCAAGTTGGAATTTTAAAAAATCCTTTAGACTCATCAAATTCAGGTATACTTACCACATCACAATTCTCATCTTTATTCGCAGCAAAGTTAAATACTGCAATAGATCTTTCACCAGAATCAGCATATGATGATTTGATAGGTGTAAGTATTGCACAAACAACTACTAGTGGAAATTTAGCAAAAGGAATTGTTGCATCATATGATAGGGATACACAAGTCTTAAAATATATTCAAGACAGAAGTTCTTATCTAAATTCAACTACGTTTGATAATACTGATTTTGCAAGTATTGATACAGATTCAAAAGTACTATCCTTTGAATCTGGGAAAAAGATTTTTTCTGTACCTGGTGGATCAGTGTCTTTTACCTCTGAAATACAAAATTTTACAGGTCTTTCAACTACAGTCAACAACAAACTAGTCAATTTGGGTGTAAATTTCACAAATGGTCTTGCTGATCCTGAAATAAATAAAAAGACTGGTAATGTTATTTACATTGACAACCGAAAAGAGGTTGAAAGAAATATCAGGCAAAAAGAAGACGTTAAAATCATTCTGGAATTCTAAAGAAAATGGCACAAAAAATTAATCTTAATGTAAGTCCGTATTATGATGACTATGATAGTGAGAAAAATTTTTATAAAGTTTTATATAAACCAGGATTTCCAGTACAAGCAAGAGAGTTAACAACCCAACAATCAATATTACAAGATCAAATACAATCTTTTGGTGAACATGTATTTAAAGAAGGATCTGTTGTTATACCTGGTGGAATTGGATTTGATACGAACTATAGTGCCGTAAAGTTAAACAAAACCAATTTCAATTTAGATATATCTGTTTATATAAATGAATTTTTAGGTAAAAAAATTATTGGTAGTGAATCTGGTATTCAGGCTATCGTAAAATTTATATCTTTACCTGATAATGAGGATGTATCTGATGTTACATTATACGTAAATTATGTAACAGGAGATAGTAATTCAAAAATTAGTGCCTTCACTGATGGAGAAACTTTAACTTGTACAGAGAATGTTATATACGGAAATACAACAATCACTGCAAACACACCATTTGCATCACTAATTTCTGAAAATGCAACATCAATAGGATCTGCAGCTTTTATATCTCAAGGTGTCTTTTTTATTAGAGGATTTTTTGTAAGAGTTTCTGATCAAACTATCATATTAGATAATTATACAAACACTCCCTCATACCGTATAGGTTTAAAGATAGAAGAAACAATAGTAAATGCGAAAGAAGATAATTCATTATTTGACAATGCAAAAGGATTTACTAACTTTGCAGCACCAGGTGGGGACAGACTTAAAATAAACTTAGTATTATTTAAAAAACCTTTAACAGATAAGAATGATACAGATTTCATCGAATTGATGAGATTGGATGAAGGTAAGTTAAAAGTAATGCAACCTAAGAGTGAATATAATAAAATTCGTGATTGGGTTGCCGAAAGGACATATGAAGAGTCAGGTGATTATAGTATCACACCCTTTAGAATGGGAGTATTTAACTCATTAAATGACAATATAGGAAATAATGGTTTATTCTTCTCAGACGACACTACAGAGCAGGGAAATGAACCATCTGATGATTTAATGTGTTTAAAATTATCTGCAGGTGAAGCATATGTAAGAGGATATAATGTAGAAAAGGTAGGAACAACCATTATTGATATTGATAAACCAAGAGATGTTGGTATAAGGAGTGATATTGGACTATCATATGAAATGGGAAATGTTATTAAAGTTAATAATGTTACTAAAGGAATCATAAATTCAGGAAATGTAGTTTCTCTACACAGTAACTTTCAGGGTGATACTGGATTCAATATCGGAAGTGCAAGAGCTTATTCTTTCAATTTAGAGGATGCACCATATTCAGATGCTTCTACTAGATGGGAATTGAGACTGTTTGACATTCAAACAATTACATCTTTAACCTTAAATGAAGCAGTTAGTTCTTCTGAAGTACCATCAGGATCTTTTGTAAAAGGAAAAAATAGTGGTGCAAGTGGATTTGCTACTGATGGTGGTGATGGTACTACAACCGTAAGATTAAATCAAACTTCAGGAACTTTTGTACAAGGAGAGCAAATACAAGTAAATGGTGTTGATGTTCCAAGAGTTATTTTTACAATTACTGCATTTACTTCTCAAGATATAAAATCTATTAAAGAGGGTACAACTTTTGAAGCTGATGTAGTTCTTGAAAAATTTAGATTTTCTAATAATATTAATACAGTAACTCTTACAAATACTGGCCAAACAATGAAGGCGAGTGGTGATAAAGTATTTTCTGGTTTAAAGGTAGGTGACATAATCAGATATCAAAGACCAAATATTACATTAGAAACTTATAATAAAATTTCTAGTATTAATGCTGATAATACAGAAATATCATTGAGTGCTATAACTAGTGTAGCAAATGTTTTTGATGGACAACTAACAGGAACAGGTGCTATATCAGTAACTGCGTTTTTAGGTGCACCTTTAATTTCAGGACAAGGAACTTTATATGCTCAGTTACCAAATGATAATATATCGAGTGTTGATTTAACTAAGTCTAAGATAAAAATTACAAAAAAAGTATCAAATTCTGCGAGTGGTGGTAAATTACCTTTAGACATTACTACTAATTTGGGATTTTCTGCAGCAGAAGCTGTATTTGATGTTTTCGATCAAGAAAGATATTCTCTATTTGAGACATCGACTGGTGTAGCAACAACAATTACAAAGGATGCTTTTTCATACAATAATGGTGGAGCAGATATTGAAATTGCAAATGTTGGTAGTAATACTTCTAAGACCATAGATGTAACTCTTACAAAAAATTCTGTCAAATCAAAGATTAAAAATTATAAACGAAGTCAAGTTTTAAATGTTACAAAATCAAAATATTCAAAATCAGGAAGCACTGCAACTGGAAACGGTGCTGCAGAAGTATCTGATGGTTTAGTTTTTGATACTAGATATGGGTTAAGAGTTCAAGATGAAGAGATATCACTCAATTATCCAGATGTAGTTAAATTTTTAGCAGTTTATGAATCCATTGATAGTCAAACACCAACTTTAGATGTTCTACAGTTTTCAAGCACTGTTGATGTTGATACAAATGCTATTATAGGTGAAAATATATTGGCAAAAGATAGTAAAACATTAGCAAGAATTGTAGGAAAACCATCTCAAAATAAAATATCTATAGTTTACTTAACTGCAAGTAAATTTAATTCTTCTGATGAAGTAACATTTTTAGATTCTAATATAAAAACTGAAATTCAAGCAATTGAGATTGGTGTCTATAAAAATATCACAAATTCATTCACTTTGGATAAAGGACAAAAAGATGAGTTTTATGATTATTCTAGATTGGTTAGAACAAAAAATGTTTCAGAACCAAAAGGTCCTTTACTAGTTGTATTTGATTATTATGATGTTCCAAGTAATGATGATGGTGATGTATTTACAGTCTTTAGTTACGATGAGGAAAGATTCTCAAATGATATTCCATCTATTGGATTATCTGAAGTAAGAGCAACCGATACTTTTGATTTTAGACCAAGAGTTTCTGTTTACGATTCAACTACCGAAACAAAATCACCATTTGATTTCTCACATAGAGATTTCAGTGGAACATCTATTTTACAATATTTAAAACCTAATGAAAGTTCCTCAGCTTCATTTGAATATTATTTACCAAGAATTGATAGAGTTTATTTGAATAAATTTGGAGATTTTGTTTATGAAAAAGGAATCTCATCTTTAGATCCAAAACCTCCAGTTAAAAATGATGAGGTGATGCAGTTAGCAACTATTGAGTTACCACCATATCTTTACAATCCTCAAAATGCATTACTAACACTTGATGATAATCGAAGATTTACCATGAGAGATATTGGTGATATTGAAGATAGAGTGTCAAATCTAGAAGAAACCACAACTTTATCATTATTAGAAGTTAATGCACAATCTTTACAAATTCTAGATGATGAAGGTAAAAATAGATTTAAAAGTGGATTTTTTGTAGATGCTTTTAAAAATTACGATTTTATTAATACAAATCTATCATCAGTACAGGTAAATCCAAGAGCTCAAGAATTAATACCTTTTAGAACAAGAGATACTCTAGCATCTCAAATAACTCCAAAAGAATCCACAATTAGTTCTGTTTTAGATTTTAATACAGATTTTGAATTATTTGATTCAAATGTGAGAAAAACAGGAGATATTGTTACATTAAATTATGAAGAAGTTGAATGGATAACTCAACCATATGCAACAAAAACTGGTGAAGTTGATGACATTATTAATGTTAACCCCTATGAGTTACCTTCATTCGATGGTAATGTAGAATTAGATCCACCAGAAGATATATGGACAAGAACAGTTCGTCTTCCAGATCAAGTTATAAGGCAAACAGGAACTAACACAGTTCAAAATATTACTGCTGGAACAACCAATAGATCTGTAACAGTTAGTAATGTTGATAGAACTGTTCAAAATGCTCTTGTATCTTCGTTAGCAGATGATTTTATGAGGTCTAGAAATATTCAATTTATTTCAGGTGGATTTTTAGATTATGTTGAAGTGTATTTATTCTTAGATGGTCAAAAAATATTTGATGTAATTCCAAAATTACTTGAGATTACACCAAGTATAAATGGAACAGAATATGGTTCAAATGGATCATTTAAAATTGGAGAAACTGTAAGAGCATATCCAAATTCTGGTAGTGTTGAGAGTATGGTATTCAGAGTATGTCAACCAAATCATAAGTCTGGATCATTTAGTAATCCATCAGAGGTTTATCTAAATGATCCATATAGTTCAGGTATAAATCCCCTACAAAATAACTATAGTCAATCATCTACAGTATTAAATGTCGATACTAAATCTTTATCAGAAGAAGCACAAGGTGATTTCTTTGGATATCTAACAAAAAATACACTTCTTGTTGGACAAGAAAGTGGTGCTACTGCATATGTTAAGGACTTAAGATTAATTACTGATGCTTATGGTGATTTAATTGGATCATGTTTCTTGAGAGATCCACATACTCAACCATCTCCTGTTGTAAAAATACAAAGTGGTAGAAAAAATTTAAAATTAACAACAAGTCCTACAAATGAAATTGTAGATACAACAGAAAAATTTGGAGTTTTAACAGCAGAAACAAACTACTCTGCTTTCGGTACAGTTGAAGAGTGGCAAAATACAATCACAGTAACAACAAACACAACTACAATCAATTTTCGAGCAGAACCAAGACCACCTGTTACTAGAAGAAGATCAAGCAGAAGAAATAGACCTGCAAGAAGAAGAGATCCTCTAGCACAGACATTTTTAGTAGGTGGTAACGTTAAAGCACCAAGTGCAGCTGAAGCAAATAAAGATTTTAATGGTGTATTCATCACAGCTGTTGAGGTATATTTTGCCACAGTTGATACCGTATCAAATACACCAATTGTTTGTGAAATTAGAAGCACAACTGGTGATGCCCGACCATCAATGACTTTACTTGGAAGAAGTAAAACTCTAAGACCAAAGGGTGTTGATGCAAATGGAGACGAAATTACGTTGATCGAATCTGATCCTAATTCTGCAAGTAAACCAACTAAATTTACTTTCCCAGAACCAATATATTTACCACCAGGTAATACTTATTCCTTTGTATTGATAGCACCTAATAGCACTGCTTATAATGTCTGGACTGGAAGACATGGTGGAGTTGCTGTAAATGCAAGTTCAATACAGTCTGCAGACTCTGGAGCATCATTAATATACACCACACAATATGGTGCAGGTGCATTATTCAAGTCTCAAAATGGTTCTCTTTGGACTGAAGATCAAACTCAAGATATGACATTTAAGTTATATAAAGCTAAGTTTACTTCATTATCGGGTTCTGCATTCTTTAATAATCCAGATTTAAGTGGTAGTAATGGATATGTTCCATTATTAAATGAAAATCCAATTCAAACATTACCTAAAACTGGAAGTGTAGGTATTACAACTAACGCAGATGTTCAAATTGCAGGTATTTTAACACCAGGTAGAAAAATATGTGGTAATAAAGATACAAGCACTGCTGTAATCGTTTCTACTGGTTCTTCTGTTGTTGCTATTTCCACAGTAGGTGGAAAAAATTATACAACTGGTAGTAGTAATGTAGAAACCTTTGCGATTACGGGTGAGGGAAGTGGACTTACATTAACTATTGATTCATTAGGGGGATCTGGTGATGTTAGTTCTATTACTATCCTTAATAATGGAAACGGTTACAAGGTCGGTGATGTAATAGGTATTGTCACAGATACTGCTGGTGGTCAAGGAGAAGATGCTGCATTTACAGTTACAGAAACTTATGGTATTGATACTCTATATCTAACTGATATTCAGGGAGATGATACTTCATTTATTATTGACGTAGATTCTATACAATATTTTAATAATAGTAACTCTCCCGTTTCATTAGCATCAACTGGAGTTGTGAAAAGAAGAAACTTCAACACAACAGGTGCAAATGCAGGAAACGTGATGAAGGTGAATCATTTCAATCATGGCATGCACTCAACATCTAATAAAGTTAAAATTAAAGGTATTGAGTCCGACGTATCTCCTACAGCATTAACAGAACAATTATCAAGCACTGATACAACAAAAATAAGTGTTGGTTCTACATCTCAATTTGTTAATTTTGAAGGTATTCCTGTGACTCCTACAAATATTGGATATGTCAAAATCGGTGATGAAATAATTGGTTACCAATCAATTAACGAAGGTAGTTTGCAAATTGCATCTGGATTGGGAAATCAAAGGGGTGTTGATGATACAATACCAATTGCACATCAAATAGGTGCGGTAGTTAGAAAACATGAAATTTCTGGTGTTTCGATTAGAAGACTTGAGGTTCCTGATTCTGCACCTTTAGGTGTTAGTGATCCAATTGATTTGGATAGTTATCACGTTACATTTAATCGGGATGCGACTCGTGGAAAAGATAGAAGCACGGATGTTAGTGGTGCACCACAACTTTCATTTAATAGTGAATCATTTATTGGTGGGTCAAACGTCAGAGCATCTCAAAACATTCTCTATGGTGCTTTAATACCATGGTATGATGTAACCACACCATCTGGTGTTGCAGGTGCTGTAACGGGCATAGATGCTTCAATTAGAACTGTATCAGGAACAAGTGTGGGTGGAAACGAACCATCATTTATTGATAATGGATTCCAACCAGTTCAATTAAACACATATAATGCTTTAGATACTGTAAGATTAGTTTCTTCAAAAGTAAATGAAAATCAATACTTAGGATCACTTCCTTCTAGCAAATCATTTACAACAATTTTAAATTTAAGTTCAAATGATGAGAATATTTCTCCAGTCATAAGATTAAGTAGTGGATCTGAAACTGAATTTATTAGTCACAGATTAAACAATCCAATTGGACTTGATAATTACAGCACAGATGGTAGAGTTAATTCTATTATAGATGATCCTCATGCTACAACATACATCTCAAATACAATTAATCTTTCTAAACCTGCAACTTCATTGAAAGTTATCCTAACAGCATTTAGACCAGAATCAGCTGACTTCAGAGTATTGTATAGTTTGATTAGATCAGATTCAAGTGAAGTTCAACAAGCATTTGATCTATTTCCTGGTTTTAATAATGTAACTAAACTAGACAACGATGGATTTTTAGTTACAGATAGTTCAAATAATGATGGTAGACCAGATGTATTTGTACCTGAAAGTGTTAATGGTCAATTTAGAGAGTATCAATTTACTGCTGATAATTTACCAGAATTTACTGGATTTACAATTAAAATTGTTATGTCAGGAACAAATCAGGCACAACCACCTATTATTAAAGAGTTAAGATCAATAGCAATTAAGTAATGATTAAAGTAGAAGGACATCCACATCTTTACAGAGATGAAAACACTGGAGCAATCATAAACTGTGATGATGCAGGTTATGATCAGTATATAAAATCTATTGAGAAGAGTAAAGAACGTAAACGTGAGATCTCTGATATGAAAAAAGATATTGATGAAATCAAGTCTTTGTTGAAAATTTTAGTGGATGGTAATAATAAGACATAAATACAAACAGGAAATATTATTTAAATAGATGTCAGCTGTATATGTTTCAAATTTGGTGATTAATTCAGGAGCTACTTTCGATCAAGATTTCGATCTGATTGAGAGTGATGATTCTGGTCCATTAAGTTTGGTTGGATTTACAGTAGCAGCTCAGATTAGAAAACATCCTGGAAGTATTAAAAAAACTGATTTCTCAACCACTATTGTTGATGCCAGTAATGGTCAGATAAAAATTTCTTTATCTGCAACTGATTCAGGATCTTTAAAACCTGGTCGTCATTTATATGACATTGTTATAACAAACGGAGCTGGAGAAAAAACAAGAGTAATTGAAGGATCTGTTCTTGTTCGAGAAGGGGTGACAAGATAATGCCTATCAAAGTACGAGTTGGTCAAACTGAAGCAGTAAAAATACTATCAAGCAAAGGTGGCGGTTCTGTGTCTACACAGGATGCTGTTAATGTTATTGGTGGAATTGCATCAGTCAGCCAATTAAGTGTATCTGGAGTATCCACATTCACTGGTATCGGCACATTCGTAGATGACTTATATGTTGGTGATAAGTTGTATGTTGGTGATGATTTAACTGTTACCAATGATATTAATCTTGGTGATGTACTTTATGTTACACAATCAGGTGGTATCCAAAACAGTGGTGGATTTACAAATTTATATGGTAATACTGTAATTGGTGGTGTAAATGATTCCTTAAACATCATAGCACCCACTCAGATTTCTGGTAATCTTAATGTTACTGGTATCACTACTATAAGTAATCTATATGGTGATGGATCAAATCTAACTGGAATATCAGTTGCTGGTATTGATACTGCAGGAGAATCAAAATTTAACAGGACAACTGTTAGTGGTCTTTCAACATTTGAAGGTAATATTGATGTAAATGCAAATGCAGATATAAGTGGTAATTTAGTTGTTGGTGGAACAATAAATTCAGGTGATAATATAACAATAACAAAAGGAATTCCAACACTTCATTTTGTAGATACAAATAGTACAGATTATCAAATAAGAGTTAATAATGGTCTTTTCACTATTAGAGACACCACTAATAGTCAATTAAATAGATTTCAGATTGATTCTGGAAGAG